>OIDV01000640.1_pt1 | contig 12357 bp, 8 predicted proteins | sample 1581661 | NCBI WGS metagenome assembly OIDV01 (sample SAMEA3882516, study PRJEB24775) | human gut metagenome | biome: human-associated habitat; feature: intestine environment; material: feces | place: Netherlands | collected 2009/2010
ATTCCGTCAAAATCATATCGATTACCTCCGACCGATTTTTACGAAGTATTTCAGACAAAATTCCCTGACGGATGCAAGTGTCTACCGCCCGCTCTACCGCCTCTTCAAACGGAAGTTCTCCTGACATCTGCTGACGGATCATTGCGACAAACCGGGAATATTCCCGCAGTGTCACACACTTTTCCATAAGTTCTCTGTTGTGACCAAAATTAATATTCAGCACAACCGCTTTACATTCAAGCGCCGGCGGCACTTCTTTTCCCGTCTTAACAAACAAGTCGCTTAGTTTCAGTTCCTGTCGTTCCGGCTCTTGTTTCGTTCCGTTATAAAAAACAATATACTGCGGGAACGGGATATGTAAAGGAACGTTCATATAGAGCTTTTGTTTCACATCTTCGATCCGTTCCCGATAAAGCGACGCAAAGTAAAACAATCCTCTCAGCGGCAGATTTGGACTATATGAACTTTGATGTTCATATAAATTCATCACATCACCGATAATAAAGGACAAGTCATTCTTCATTCCCATGTACACAACATCTTCAATCGTTGTGATCGTCAGTTCATCGGGATTCGTATACGCGCTGTCATTAACCACGTTATACAGCTCCGGAAGTTCCTTTTTATCTCGAAAAATAATACGGAAAACCCTGTCTTTATACTTCCTGTGTATTCTTTTATTTTTCAACCGATTTCCTCCTTCATTGTAGCAAACATAATTATATGAAGCAATCAAAAATACGCGCTTTCCTCAGCGCCTTTATCCCTTTTTCTTTTCTCATGTTTTTTTACAAATTTGATTTTCACTGCAGCGACTGCCGCAAGATTATTAGAATTCAACGAAATAAAACCGGTTCTTTTTCTTCCCACATTCTCAGAAAACTGAATTTGTGATAAAAGAATAACACATCTTCTATTTTTGCACAAATATTTTATCTTTTTTCAATGACAGAATTCCTGTCATTAATTCACCATTACAAAATCTGTATCTGGGAGATGTCTGTATCTTATTTCGATTGTACGAACTACTATTTCGATATCGGAAGATCTGATATGGGATTACTCATACACAAAAGGCGATGCTTTACACGCACCGCCTTTTGTATTTCATACAGCATCTTACGAATCAGATGTTTTTTATTTCACTCTTTTTCTTCTAAAGAATGTTACTACAGCGATTCCACCTGCTGCCAGAAGAACTGTCAGATATCCTGCGATATTTGCGCTGTCTCCTGTGACAACCGCTGTGCTGCCAACGTTTCCGCCGTTTCCGCCCGGTGTCGGATTCGGCTGCGTCTTAGGAACAAGACCTTTATAAGCTGCTTCCAGAGCCGCTTTCGCCGCATTCACATCATCTTGTGTCGCATTCGGATTTGCAAGGATCTTTTCTGCTTCTGCACGGGCTTTATCAAATGCCGCCCAGCTTTCTGCTGTGTACCCGTCCGATTTAATGTCTTTATACGCTTCATAAAGATTCTTCAGTCCGCTTACATCTGCAGCGCCCGGGTCTGGATCCGGTGTCGGGTCTGGATCCGGCTTCGTTTCCTCTTTCTTGAGTGATTTAAACGCTTTTTCAAGATTCTCCGCCGCTTTATCCACTTTTTCCTGTGTTGCTTTTTCATTTGCAAGAACCGTTTCCGCCTCTGTACGTGCTTCAGCAAATGCCGTCCAACTTTCTGCTGTATACCCGTCTGCTTTGATACCTTTATATTTATTATAAAGCTCCTGCAGTTTGCTCTTATCCACTTTGCCCGGTTCTGGATCTGAAGTTACCTTGTCCTCTAAAATGAGAGATGTCATTGCTTTTGATAATTCTCTCTTCATGATTTCCACATCATTCGCATCTGCATTTTCCGCAGACGCCAATTCTTCTGCCTCTGCAATCTTGTTCTGAAGCGCATCCCATGATTCTTTTGTAAATCCTTCATTCTTGATTGCTTTTGCCTCGGTGATCACAGCAGTCAAACCTTCAATATCTGCCGGAACGTCGGCCTGATGCAGTTTTAATTCTGCCGCAGCGCCATTGTTATTTGCCGCCTCCAGATAAACCAGACGCACATGTTTCGTAGTAACTTTGTTAAAATCAATTACTTTTGTATCCGCATTATTTTTCAATGTGCCTTCTGCATGCTTCGTATAATTTGTTCCGTCATTGCTGATCTGAATCTCATACTTAGTCACATTTCCGTTTGTTCCTGTCTGACGCGGCACATAAGTAAGTCCGTCAACCGCCATTGGTTCTTCCATTTCAAGATCGATCCAATGGGGCATAGTTGTGATATCCCACTTTGAATGCCAGATTGTGTTTGTGTCTCCATCCAGCGCTTTATCCGGCGCAGATCCGTTATCCTGATGCGAGGATGCTGTCGCCGTAAGTTTTGCATTATCTACATAGTTGACATTTCTTTCTTCAACCAGTGTCAGACCTGCCAGAGCATCTGCCAGCATTTTCTCATAACCGTCTACCGTACTCTGCATTTCTTCCGGCAGTCCGGTACGAATCTGCGAAAGCACGTACTCAAGCCATGCCGCCGATTCTTCTGTAAACGGAGAAAGATCCGACGGGATTGTCTTCTTGAGCGTTTCAATTCTGCTGTAGTCCGCTTCTTTGTAATCGCTGTCGTCTAAAACTGCTTTTATCTCTGCCGCCAAGTCATTGATTGCCGACGCGTCAGGATTATAAGCTGCAAATATCGCCTCTGCCTCTTTTACAAGCTGGGCAAGTTGTGCATTTTCCGTTTTTCCGATTACCTGATTTGCAGTAAGCACTGCGTAATCAAGTGGCATTGTAGACGCAAAATCAGCATTCGTTCCAAGGCGGACGTCGTCCACGTAACCTGTGAACGCATTCTTAGTACTTCCGATTCTTTCGATCGGGAACATCGTTGTCGCAAGCAGCGGTCTTCCCTCTACCAGTTCATCGTCTCCAAGTACGTCTCTTAACTCTCCGTTGACATAGAGATATGTCTTATTCTGCTCATTTTTAAATTCCAGTTCTACCCATTCATTGACAGGCAGTTTATAGTTAAAGGAATAATCATGATTTTCTCTTGTGAAACCAACCTTTCCGGTTTCTTTTTGAACTGCTTTGATCGTTCCGTAGCTGCTTTCAAAGAGAATCTGTTCTTCGTCGCCGTCTGTTGTCCTCTTTACTTTTACGCGCAAATCATTTCCAAGTCCTGCCGTCGCAAGATCTGTACTTACATAGCTTTCTTTGCCTTCGAGCTTCAGCGCGTTTCTTCCGTCTACGCTTTCGATAGCGGCATTCTTTCCTTCTTTAAGATCCTGTCCGCTGCCGGAAGCATCTTTCATATTATCCATCGGATAATGAACTGCCGCGCCTTCTTCGTTTTTCTCTGTCTCGTATGTAAAGTTTGTCCGCGGAGCTGTTCCAAGCGCCGCATAATCTTCTTTTGCCGCGCTTAAGTCTTTATTTCCTTTTCCCCACAGCTTTGCGCCAAACAATGCGATCTCATTGTCGATACGATCATATACGTCATATTCGCTGACACCGTTTTCCAGATAGTCTGTCATGTCGTTCCATACCGCAATAGCGCCGCCGATCATCTGTTTATCTCCTGCCGGAATTGTCACTCCGCCGATAGAGTTGATTGCCAGATTATATAATGTATCTTCATTCAGATAATCATAGTAATAGCCGGCATTCGGAACAATGTAGTAATTTCCGTCGTTGCAGTTGATCAAATCGTAACCCTGCTCGTACATCTTGTCCATATTTGCCCAGCCAAAGTTCCACAGGTTCATCTGCACGCCTTCGCTGCGCACCGAAGTTTCTCCCTTGATCGTGGAAAGACTTCCCCAGATACGCGGCGTACGTCCGCTGTCCTGCACATACTTAAGCATGTCGTCCGCAAACTTTCTGTATGCTTCCGGCGCCGCCGTATATTCATCCGCGCCGACATGTACGACCGTATCTTTATCGAATACCGGATCGGACAGATCTTTTCCCATATATTCATTGAAAATACTCTGTACGAATTCCAGACTTTCATCATATTTTTCTTTCAGCGCAAGATGATCGTTGTCTCTTCCGTATGTACCGTGACGCAGATCCGGTCTTACCTTTGTCAAAGCAAGAGAATGTGCCGGCGTATCGATCTCCGGTACAATATCCACTCCGTATACCCTTGATTCCTGAATCAGGTTTCGGAACTCGTCTTTTGTATAGAATACGTCTTTACTCGTCAGATCCGCCTTATACAGACCGTCTTTTCCGCCTTCTTTAATATCAGATTCCAGACGGAATGCAGAATATGCCTGCATCGGATCTTCTCCGATCTGGGAATAGTGCTCCAGCGGGATCAGGTTATCGTTCAGATGGATCTGGAAGTCGTTCATCTTATACCATGACATCTGTTTTACCGTATCTTCCAGCCAGTCCATTGTAAACGTCTTACGTCCGACATCCAAAAAGAATCCGCGCACTTTATAAAGCGGGTAGTCTCTTGCAACACCCTGCGGAATATTTCCGTTCGCTTTCAGGCTCTGTAAAATCGTTCTTGTTGCCCAGAATGCTCCTGTTGTTGTCTCCGCTTCTACCGCAGTCTTTTCATCTACCGTCATAAGGTAGCCTTCCTCCTGCAGTCCCTTTCCTTCTTTTGTCAGCGCAAAGAAAAAGTCGCCTGCATTCGCCGAATCTGCAGTTACTACAGGGAGCGTCTGTCCCATAATTGCCTCATAATCTTTTGCAAATGCATCTGCCATTTCCTGAAGTTCTGCATCTTTAATGACAATACGGCTTCCCGCATTCGGAGCAAACGTTCCGGCATTTCCCTTCCATTCTCTGATTTCCGGCAAAACGTCCGGCGCTGCGTTATCTCCTTCTTTCGTTTCATATTCTCCCGGAACTGTTACCGGAATTTCCTTGAAACGATAAGAGCCGTTTTCTTTATTCTCGATTTTAAAGGAAACTTTCACTGTCGTATCTACAACCGGCTGATAAAGATTCAAATCCGCATCTACAACCTGTTCATAATCCGTTCCGTTATATGTTACCTTTTCCGTTTTTGTTTCTTCCGGAATATGGACTGTCAGCTTCTTATCACCCTTTTTCGGAGTATCAACCGAGATTCCTTCCTCGATATCTACCTTAGGCTCGCCGCCGTATACTTCCATTTCATAAATCGAGATCGAATTCCAGCTTGCCCCTTCATTATCAGGATCATTCTTTGTAAATGAATTGATGTACAAGCGCACATATCTTGCTTTCTCAACTTTATCCAACACGATTGCATCTTTCAATGCCTTCGGACGATCCTGTACGTGCTTCACATCTTTCCAATCGGATTCCGCCGGCGCTTCTGCCGTGTTTGCGATCTGGATCTTATAGTCCGTCGCTTTTCTTGTTTCCCAGAAAATACAGACTGTTTTTACATCCATTTCTTTTCCGAGATCGACATAAATCCAGTGCGGGGCGTCCGCTACCGCGCTACTCCATCTTGAGCTTCGATCTTTTGTGTTGCCGTCAAACGCTTTCGCCGCGATCAAACTATTATCTTCTGTAGAATCTGCTGCTGCCGTTTTTTTCAGAGCCACGTTTTCTTCCGGGTCTTGCGGTTTTTCCGGAGTTGTCTCTTCTTTATCACGGATCTCAAATTCGCGAATCGAAACGCTGTCAAAAGCTCCTGTTTTCAACGACTCCACCGTCAGCTTCACGTATCGGTAACTTACCGGTTTTTCCAGCGTTACCACTGTATCCTGCGGAAAACCTTCCGCCTGTTTATCCTCCGACTGATGGATCAAAGTCCACTTTGAATTGTCGTTAGAACCTTCGATTTTGAACTTCCCGATCAACTGTTTTCCTACGGTAACTCCTGTACCGCCTTCACTTAAGATGCGGAACTGCGTAAAGGACTTTTGTTCTCCCAAGTCCACTTGCAGCCATCCCGGGGCCGCACCTTCAGAAGACCACCGCGTTTCATCGTTGCCGTCAACTGCCTTTGACGCGCTCATATCATTACCGTTTTGATTGTACTGGGCATTTGCAGTCGCCTGACATCCCAAAGCCAGATTCACCGCCTTGTCCTCTGCCCCTTCCGCAAGAGAAAGCATCCCATTTGACAAGACGCAGCTTGCGCATAATGATACCGCCAATAGTCTTTTGAATGACTTTTTCACGTTATGCATTGCTTCCTTGTTCCTCCTTTTTCATAACTTTTTCTCGGAAATAATCCCCTGATTTCCTCATAATACAAGAAAAAATGCAATCCCTGCTTTACCAACCATATAATCAGTTAAAAAGGTCTTGCCTGCTCTGTACAGCAATACTCTGTCACATATTTTCTTGTATCATCTAAATAATGTTACCAATTTTCAACAAAAATGTCAAATTATTTTCCGCTTTTTGCACCACTTTCCCTACCGGTTTCATTACTATCTTACAGCTTTAAAACTATCGTTCCCTCATATTTCCCCCTTTATTTTTGGTAATTATATACAAACCTTCCCATAAATATCTTTCGGAACGTACGCTTTCACTTCAATCCCTTCCGGAACATACTTCTCCGACAAAAGTTGTCCACGACTTCGGATAAGCTGAATTTTCGATGCTTCCGAGAAATCATACAAACGCTCCACATAGATCTGTTCTCTTCGTACGATCTCGAGAAGCGCCTTTTTTAGTTCTGCAAGACCTTCTCCTGTTTTTGCCGAAGCCGGAATTGAATATTCCGCCTGAAAATCCCGATAGCTGCCTGCCGACTCGAGTTTATCCTGCTTATTAAAAAGTGTGATCACCGGTCGGTCTGCCGCTCCAAGCTGACGCAATGTATCGTAAACGACATGCATTTGCTCATCCATTTGCGGATTAGACGCATCTACCACATGAATAATAATGTCCGCATACTTCGCTTCTTCTAACGTACTTTTAAACGCTTCCACAAGGTGATGAGGCAGTTTTCTTATAAAACCGACCGTATCTGTAACTAATATTTCCTGCGTATTATCGAGAACAAGAGAGCGGGTTGTAGTATCTAATGTAGAAAACAGCATGGCGTCTTCTAAAATGCCGGCATTTGTCAGCGCATTTTCTATACTGCTCTTTCCCGCCGATGTATATCCTACTAAAGCCGCCACCTTTAATCCCGACTGTTTTCTCTGTGTCCGTATTAATTCCCGATGCTTTTCCACGTCTTTTAGTTCTTTTTTCAGTCTGCTGATCCGTTCTCTGATCAAACGCCTGTCCATCTCCAGCTTTTTTTCTCCCGGACCTCTCGTTCCGATCCCCCCGCCGAGACGGGATAAAGATCTGCCAAGCCCCGCCAGTCTTGACGCTCTGTATCGAAGCTGAGCAAGCTCCACCTGGATCTTTCCTTCTCCCGATACTGCCCGCGCCGCAAAAATATCAAGGATCAAAAGCGTCCTGTCTATAATTTTACATGACAGTTCTTCTTCAAGGTTGCCTAATTGTGCGCTCGTCAGCTCATCGTCGCAAATAATCCCCGTCGCGTCAGTCTCCCATATAAGATCTTTGAGTTCCGTCAATTTGCCTTTCCCGATATATGTTCCCGGATGCGCGCTCTCTCTTGGCTGGATCAGCCTGCCGACTACAGCCGCTTTTGCAGTTTTCGCCAATTCCGAAAGTTCGTCAAGCGAACGGTTTGCCGCATCTTCATTTCCCGTATCGATTCCGACGAGGATCACCCTCTCGTCGATTTGCTCCATCTCATACATATTATTTCTCCGAATTTTCTTTTATGAGAATTTTCCCTTCACAAAGATTTTCCCTCCACATAGATTTTCCCTCCACATAGATTTTCCCTTTACGTAGATTTTCCTTTCACGAAAAATTCCCTTTCATGAGAACTTTCTTTTGCCAAACGGTGTTTATCTCGTTTCCAAAAACTCGGCTTCTCTTTCCATCGCCGTATCTTCCGGATATTCGATCAGATACTCGGACGCTTTTTGCTTCGCGTTTTCCCAATCAGCCAGTTTTTCATAACAGACAACTTCGTTATATCTCATCTCCTGAATCATTTCAGCAGAATCTTTTCCATTTTCCGAATTCTTCTCTTCTTCACCTGACATATCTGTTTCCGCCATGGCAAGACCCGCCTGTATATATTCAAGAGCCGCCTCGTAATCCTCTGTCTTCATTGCACAAATACCCATCAGATTATAGATCTGAGTCGTCTGTACTACTCCTGTGTCAACAGCTTTTTTAAACGCATCGAGAGCCGAGCTATACTCCTCCTGCTCATAATATGTCATCGCAAGTCCCCGATACCCCTCTGCCGATTTCTTCTTATCCTTTTCTTCAGTCAGTTTTTCAAACTGTGCCTGCGCCTCTTTATAATCTCCTGCCTCCAATGCCTCTACACCTGATTTCGCACTGTTTGCACAGCCTGATGCCACAGTCGGCACAGCCATACAAAGAACTGCCGCCAACACGATCTGTTTTTTGATTTTCACGATTCGTTTACACCCCCGATTCCGGATACTTCATCATCCAAAATGAATTCAAAATATTAATTACCATCACAACCATGTCTGCTATAATAGCGCTTTGCATCGTCACAAGACCGAAAAACGCAAGTATGACTAAAAATACTTTCATACCGATCGCAAACAATACATTTCCCCGTACAGACCGGATCGTTCCTTTTGCGATCCGCACCGCATTTATAATCTTCGACGGCTCATCTTCCATAAGGATAATGTCCGCCGCCTCAAGCGCGGCATCCGCGCCGAGACCGCCCATCGCGATGCCGATGTCTGCAAGCGCCAAAACAGGCGCGTCATTCATTCCATCTCCTACAAACGCCAATTTTTCATTTTCCATGCGGTCATTGCAAAACTCTTCCAGAAGCTGCACTTTATCTTCCGGCATCAGCTCCGCATAAACGCTGTCGATTTTCAGCTCTGCCGCCACTTTTTCCGCCGTACGCTCGTTATCTCCGGTCAGCATAACCGTTCCCATATTTTTCTTTCGCATCCAGCGCATCAGTTTTCCCGTATCTTTACGAATCGTATCCGCAATCAATATGTATCCCGCATACTTTCCGTCAACAGCCACATGAACGGCAGTTCCGTCTTTTTCCGTCTGTGCGTAGAGGATTCCTTCCCGGTTCATCAGCCTTGTGTTCCCGGCATAAACTTCCAGTCCGTCCACAAACGCATGAACACCGTACCCCGGTTCTTCTTTCACATCTTTGATCCGCGTACTTTCAGCCGGCTTTCCATAAGCTTCCGCAAGAGACAGCGCCACCGGATGCTTTGAATAACTTTCCGCCAAAGCCGCAAGCTCCAACAGTCTTTCCTTTTCAAACTTATACGGAACAATATCTTTCACATGAAATACGCCTTCCGTCAGTGTTCCCGTTTTATCAAAAACATATGTGTCTACCCGGATCAGATCTTCCAAAACAGCTCCGCTTTTTATCAGAACGCCCTGCTTTGAAGCAGATCCTATCCCGCCCAAAAACGCAAGCGGTATAGAAACCATCAACCCGCACGGACATGCCGCCACAAGAATGATCAATCCTCTGTATATCCACTCAGCCTTCGCCTCCACAAACATCATAGGCGGGAGAATGACAGTTAAAAGCGCGATCAAAATAACGATCGGCGTATAATATTTTGTGAATTTATCTACAAAATGTACGCTCTCCGATTTGTTTTCATTTGCGCTTTCTACAAGCCGCATAATCTTCGCCGCAGTAGAATCATTGTACAGTTTCTCAACTCTGGCTTCCAACACGCTGTTCAGATTGATGCTTCCGCTGAACAGCCTGTCTCCGATCCGCACAGTGACAGGATCCGGTTCTCCTGTCAGCGCTTTCATATCAACTGTTCCCGTTCCGCTTGTCACAACCGCATCAACCGGGATCTTGTCTCCCGGATGCAGTACGATCGTCTGTCTCAAATTCAGCTCCTGCGGCGGAACAATCTTTTCTGTGTTTCCGATTTTCAGGTTCGCATATTCCGGACGAATATCAATAAATTTCGCAATAGATTTTTTCGTCCTGCTCAGAGAGATTTCTTCTACAAGTTTTCCGACCTGATAAAAGAGCATCGCCGCAACGGCTTCTTTGTAACGTCCTACAAAAAATGCTCCTACAGTCGCTATGATCATCAGTAAGTTTTCATCCAGAAACTGCTTTTTCAAAAATTTCTCTGCCTGCTCTTTATAAATACTGATCGCCGATACAATATACGGCAGTAAAAACAAAAGCATCTCCGCCTTTGATTTCATCTTTGCCTGCATGCTTATTAAGAATGCCAGCAAATATAAAACAAGACCGATACCGATCTCCAATTCCCTTTTTCTGGTTTCTCTCGTCATCCCTTTTTCCCTTTTCCGTCAACTTTTCCCTGTTCGTCAGCTTCCCCTTGTTCGTCGGCTTTCTCCTGTTTGCCGGCTTTCCCTGCCCGCCGGCTTTTCTTTTATTACTCTTGTATATGTTCCATTCCCTGATTAATAATCGTTTTAATGTGCCCGTCTGCAAGAGAATAGAATACTGTCTTTCCTTCCCTTCTGTTTTTCACGAGCTTCATCTGTTGAGAGATCGCCGACTGAGTCATATTCAGCGTCTTTGCCAGATCGCACACGCACATCTCCGAATGAAACAACACGCTTAACAATTTCAGTCTCGTCACATCTCCGAACACTTTAAAAAATTCCGCAAGATCATTCAGCTCTCTTTCTGCCGGAATGTGTTCCTTTACTTTTTTTACTACATCTTCATGAACATGTATAAAATCGCAGCGTTCTATTTCTGTTTTTTCTTCCTGCATTCGTCTTTTCCCTCCAAATATACAGTATAACGAAAAGAGGCAAAAGCATCAATATCTTTTGCCCCCAAAGCTTAAAACTTAAGATTACTTAAGATTTTCTTTACTGTTTTCTTCTTTCGCCGATCACATTGTCAAACACATCTTCCATACTTTCTTTTCTCTGATCGTCTCTGATCATGCAGGCCTGAATCGCCTCATTCAAAGAGAGCATCTTGTCGTCAAGTTCCGACACCATCTTCGCACACTCTTTCAATTCTCTGCTTATATAATCAGGCGCATTCCCTTCAAACTTATAATAAATCTTTGCCGGTGTACCCAGCTTCTTTTCCAAGCAGTATGCACGAACCAGCGGAGATGGACGATATGGATTTCCACTTTTGTATCGACTACGCTGTCGGAAAGAAAGATCGGAACGGATACAAGCATATGATAACTTTTATAACCGCTTTCTTTTGGATTTTTAATATAATCTTTGATCGAAAGAACTTTCAGATCGCTTTGATTGCCGATCATCTCCGCCAAACGGTAAATATCAGATGTAAAGGAACAAATAAGACGTACCCCCGCAATGTCATTGATATAGCGTACCATGTTCTCGATCGACGTCTCATGGCCATACCGCCTTAATTTCTTCACAATGCTTTCCGGCGTCTTTATCCTTGTCTTTATATGCTCGATCGGATTATATTGATGTACATGCTGAAATTCGTCATTCAAAATCTCCAGCTTTGTTCCTACTTCTTTCAGCGCTGCGTTATACAGAAAAATGATCGTCTTCCAGCTATCGACATCCTCATAGCTTTTCAGCGCAGCTTCTACTTGTTGTTCACTCGTCATTTCAGACTGCCTCCGCCAGTTATTTTACTTTTTCATTCTAACATAAATCCTAAGGCATGTCATAGATTTCATTGTTTTTTAAGACTTCTCTTACAACTCTAATTTCATATCTCCCTGACGGATCCACTTCTTTTTCCGCATAAACTCAGAAATGAGAAGCGTCACCGCCGCAGGAAGGATAAACTGGATCAAAATGATCTTTCCGAGCACGATCACTCCCGCTTCACTTTGCGTCATTACCTGCCATGTCATAAGCGGACCGACAAGTCCGGCTGTTCCCATACCCGATCCCGTAGCGTTGTTCGTCATATGAAGAAGCATTGTTCCGATCGGACCTAAAACGGCGCTTGACAAAATAACCGGAAGCCAGATCAAAGGTCTTCTTACGATATTCGGTATCTGAAGCATCGACGTTCCGATTCCCTGCGCCAGAAATCCGCTGAATTTATTTTCTCTCCAACTAGCCACCGCAAATCCGATCATATTACAGCAACAGCCGATGGTAGCAGCTCCGGCAGCGGTAGCCATGGTATGGAGATGGCTGTTCAACTCTGATTATGGTCTTATCAATAACGTTTTCCATGTTCATGTAAACTGGGTTTCTGATCCGAAAATTGCAGTATTTTCCGTTGCGATCATCGGTGTATGGTCTATCATCGGCTACAATATGGTACTTTTCCTGTCAGGTCTGCAGGAAATTCCAAGAGATTATTATGAAGCAGCAAGCATTGACGGAGCAACCGGAATCAAACAGTTCTTCCACAT
>OIDV01000657.1_pt1 | contig 12068 bp, 10 predicted proteins | sample 1581661 | NCBI WGS metagenome assembly OIDV01 (sample SAMEA3882516, study PRJEB24775) | human gut metagenome | biome: human-associated habitat; feature: intestine environment; material: feces | place: Netherlands | collected 2009/2010
CATGCTTATGTGTATTTGGAATTTCTCATTTTGGCTTGTACTATTTATATTCTAGTATCAAGAAGCGTGAAATCAAGCGCAGCTAAAGTTATGTAAATAAGAAAAGCAAGAGTGATTTTGAGGGTATCCCTTAGCCGAGGGATGCCCTCATTACTTTAATAAAGCCTTTTTCATTTTTATTGTGATGATAACCCGATAAGCTTCTAACTGTAAACAATTTATAAACAAATAACTTTCCCCCGTTTATAAATCGCCAAAAAATGTCGTGTATAGTGAAGGGTACTTTTTCCGCGGCGCGGTGCGTTTTGATTTTGCGTCCCCCGAAACGGCTGCACCGTTTCCCTTTTGAACCTTGAAAACTGAATATCCACTTGTCAAATACGTTCTCTTTGCGGCGAGCGTGCAAAGCGGTGCGCCATGACCTGTTTTTCAGCGAGCGAAATTCACCGACTCCAAATACCGGGCAGCTCCCGGTTCCGCTGTGACCCGCAAAGAGCATAATGATACTCCCGTCCAGTCACAGTTCGAGCGTGATAAAACCGTCGCAAACGATGAGGGCGGCTCTGACAGATCGTCAGTTGGGGTGAAACTCCCGTGGTGTCGGCTCGCTCCCGACCATTTGGCAAGCTACATACCGAATTTGTCATCTTTCGTGTATCTGCAGAACAGGAGGAAATACCACTATGAGCGACAAAGAACGAAACTTCACATGTGATCTTCACTGCAAAGGAGCCGTAACACCGATGTGTGCGCAAGCCGAAGCACACGTGCCGATCCACCTTAAAATGACGCTGACGATAAAAGAAGCGGCGGAGTACAGCAGCATTGGGATAAACAAAATAGACGCCCTGCTGAAACAACCGAATTGCCCATTCGTGCTCTTTGTCGGGACACGAAAACTCGTAAAGCGGCGCGAATTTGAAGAATATATCCGCCATGAACTGGTCATATAGAGCTTTTAGCCGCAAAAGCCCCGAAAAATTCCCGTTGAGATTGAAAAAGCAGAGTCCTTATGCTATAATATGTAACTGCGTTGGACTCTTTTTAAGAATAAGAAAGGAGTCCGATAAATGGGCAAAAATCTCAAAGGTAAAGAGTGCGGCAAAGGCATTTACCAAAGGAAGGACGGTTTGTACTCCGCAAGATACTACGCGAAAAACGGCAAACGCAAAGAGAAATACTTTGAAACGCTGCCGGAAGCGAAAAACTGGCTTGCTGACGCAAGATATGAAGAACGGCATAATCTGATCGTCACGTCTCCAGACATGACGGTAGACAAGTGGTTTGCATACTGGGTTGAAAACATCATCTGCGATCTTGCTCCGAACACGATACGGAATTATCAGGAACGCTACAAATGGAATATTCAGCCGGTGATCGGCTCCATGTGCATAGCCGATGTAAAACCCATGCACTGCAAAGCCGTTCTGAATCGAATGGAAACTACCTATGCAGGTTCCACCATTCGGCAGGCTTATATCACAATGGGAACCGTGTTAAAATCAGCAGTTATGAATGACATTATCGTCAAACACCCTATGCACGGCGTTCGTTATACGAAACCCGTTCGGGCAGCAGATGATATTAAATTTTTGACTGTCGAAGAACAGGAAAAATTTCTTGAAGCGGCGGCACATTCGCAGAACTATCGGCAATATGCGCTACTTTTGGAAACGGGACTGCGAACGGCAGAACTGATCGGTTTAACATGGGATTCGATTGATTGGAAAAAGCACACGCTGACCGTCAGTAAGAGTTTAGAGTATCGGCACAGCCAAAAATGCTGGCGAGCCGGACCGCCTAAGACGCCGAAGAGCTACCGCACCATTCCGCTTACAGACAAAGCATATTCCATTTTGAAAAGCTGTTATGAAGAAAAAGACAGCCGGAATGAAGCTGAAACGCTGTCGCAGATCTTAGAATATACCGACAGCCGATCGGGCGAAAGGAAATATCTTGTCATGCGCGATTTGGTGTTCATCAACCGGCGCACCGGTGAGCCCGCCAAAAACAGTTCTTACGACACACATTTATACAAATTGTGTGATGAAGCGGGTATCAAACGCTTTTGCATGCACGCCTTACGACATACTTACGCGACACGCGCGATTGAGCGCGGCGTACAGCCTAAAGTATTGCAGCAATTATTAGGACACGCAAGCATTAAAACCACCATGGACAGGTATGTTCATGTTACGGACGAATCACTGGCAAATGCGGTACGCCTGTTTCAGCAAACTACGCCGCCAGTTACAAAAAAGGGCGTAGAAAGGGCGTAAAAGAAATTCAGCGAAAGGCGAAAATCCAAATAAAATGCGGGTTTTCGGACAGGTAAAACGAAAAATGAAATTAGGTATCGTCGGTCTGCCGAACGTCGGCAAGAGCACACTTTTTAATGCAATCACGAATGCGGGGGCGCAGTCTGCGAACTACCCGTTCTGCACCATTGAGCCGAACGTGGGCGTTGTTGCCGTGCCGGACAAGCGCCTCGATAAGCTGGCAGAAATGTACGAGCCGGAAAAGTTCACCCCGGCGACGATCGAGTTTGTGGACATTGCGGGTCTTGTGAAGGGCGCGTCGAAGGGCGAGGGCCTCGGCAACAAGTTTCTCTCCAACATCCGCGAGGTGGACGCGGTGGTTCATGTGGTGCGCTGCTTCGAAAACGACGACATTATTCACGTCGAGGGCTCCATCGACCCGGCCCGCGACATTGAGACAATCGACCTTGAGCTGATTCTCTCCGACATTGAGGTGCTCGACCGCCGCATTGACAAGACGAAGAAGATGATTAAGGCGGACAAGAAGTACCAGAGCGAGCTGGAGTTCTTTGAGCGCGTACACGAGGCGCTGGATGCCGGAAAGCCCGCCCGCAGCGTGGCGTGTGACGAGGAGGAAGCCGAGCTGCTCGCTTCCGTCAACCTGCTGACGAACAAGCCCATCATTTTCGCCGCCAACATGAGCGAATCCGACTTTGCAAACGGCATTGAAAACAACCCCGGCTATCTCGCCGTGAAGAAGATCGCCGACGAGCAGCACGCTGCTGTGCTGCCAATCTGCGCGGAGATCGAAGCCGAAATTTCCGGCATGGACCCGGAGGAAAAGGAACTTTTCCTCGCCGACATGGGTCTGACCGAATCCGGCCTTGACCGCCTCATCAACGCGTGCTACTCCCTGCTCGGTCTCATCTCCTACCTGACCGCCGGCAAGCCCGAGGTGCGCGCCTGGACGATTAAGAAGGGCACGAAGGCCCCGCAGGCTGCGGGCAAAATTCACAGCGATTTCGAGCGCGGCTTCATCCGTGCCGAGGTCATTGCATTTGACGACCTGATGGCATGCGGCACCATGGCGGCCGCGAAAGAAAAAGGCCTTGTACGCAGCGAAGGCAAGGAGTATGTGATGCAGGACGGCGACATCGTTCTGTTCCGCTTCAACGTTTAATCTTCAAACAAAAATTGCAAAGCCCTCCGCTTCCGATTTTTCGGGATGCGGAGGGCTTTTTGCAGGAATAAATCTTGTAATCTCTATTTGTTGTCTTCGCTGATGATGCGGTAATACACCTTTGCGGTGAGGGCATAGACGACCGCATAGAGCACGGAGAATACGAGGAACGACGCGACGGTGCAGGTAATAAACACCGTTTCGGAGCTGAGCATCATAGCGCGCAGAATAGCGCGGATGATGGGGTACGCGAACATCACGTGGATGCCGGCTGTGATGAGCGGCAGGAAGAAAACGGTCAAAATCTGCGTATGGATAGCGTGCTTTACTTCCTTTTGGCTGAGGCCGACCTGCTGCATGATGGCAAAGCGGTTCTTATCCTCCATACCTTCGGAAATCTGCTTATAGTAAATGATGAGCACGGCCGCCATGGTGAACACAAAGCCGAGCGAGATGCCCATAAAGAGGAAGCTGCCATACATGCTGCGAATTTCCTTCGTATTTTCGACACGGCACTCAAAATTGAAGTATCCGTCTTCGTCCCAGAATACGCTTTCTTCGTCCGGCATGATGGTCGTAACGTCTTCGCGGATCGCATCGTAAAACGTCTGCTGTTCCTCATCTCTCAGTTTGCCGAGCGAGATGCAGTAGTACTCGGTGGGCGTGATGACTTGACTTTTTTCCGCATAATCCGGCAGAACAACGACATACGGCTTTGAGACGTAAGCGTGATATCTGCCGCGCAGGTTAAAGGACTTCGGCGTGGGTAAAAGCGTATACGTCGTGCCCGCAAATGTCATGGTGTCCGGCATAGGTACGCCGTCTACACTCATATAAAGCGCCGTGCCCGGTTCCACGGTCACGTTTTCGCCTGTGATGCGGTTATAGGTCTCTGCGGAAAAAAACAGCACGTTACGCGTGATGGAGTCGACCTGCGCGGTGCCGTCTTTCATGAAGATTGCAGAGGAATGGTCTTCGGTTTCTTCTGTGGAATCGTAGCCGGTCAGGAATTCATAGGACGTATAGCTGCCGCCCGGAACACTTTTCAGCTCATCGGTCAGAAAGGTGTCCATGTCGACCATGTGGTTCGGGTCTTCCATACTCAGCAGGACATCTGCCGGGTAGCGGGTGTGGATCATATCCTCGGCGCCAAACCACAGCGAGCAGGTGGAGGACAAAATGACGAGCACCATGGTGGAGAGAATGCAGATATTTGCAAGGCCGACGGCGTTTTGCTTCATGCGGTACAGCATGCCGGAAACACTGATGAAGTGGCTTGTTTTGTAATAATAATTTTTATTACGGCGCAAAAGCTTTAAAAGCGCGATGCTGCCCGCCGTAAACAGGAAATACGTGCCGATAATGACGAGGAGGACGGCAACGAAAAACAGGGAGATGGCGAGGACAGGCTCACGGGAAGACAGAATGGAAAGCGCATAGCCGGAGCCGAGGCACAGCACGCCGAGAATGGCCATAAACGCTTTCGTCTTCGGCTCGCGCTCGCCGACGTTCGTGCCGTGCAGAAGGTCTATGGGACGCGAAATGCGCACACGAAACACATTCGAGATGTAAATCAAAACGTAGATTACGCCGAACACAACAGCAACGTACTGCAGGCTTTTCGGTATGATGTGAAAGCCGTAATTCGGCGTGATGCGTATCATTTTGGCAACGATGAGAAATGTGAGTTTATCAAGCAAAATGCCGACGGCGCAGCCGCCTACAATAACGATAAGCGCCGTGAAAAGCGTTTCCAACCCGATGACGCGGGCAATGTGGCCTTTGTTCATGCCGAGCACATTATAGAGACCGAGTTCTTTTTTACGCTGCTTCATCAAAAAGCTGTTCGTGTAAAACAAAAATATGACGGCAAACAGCATGACGACGGTGCTGCCGAGCGTGAACATCATTTGCGACGTGGGACCGAGCTCCGTATTATTGGAAAGCGAATTTAAAATGTAGCTGACCGCTGCCACAAAAACGCCCGCCAGCATAAACGGCACGTAGCTGCGGCGGTGCTTTTTGATGTTCTGCGCCGCCAAGCGCACATATAAGTTATTCATTTTCGTGCCCTCCCGTTACGCGCCTGCCGCCATGGCGGTGAGGGTATCCGAAATACGGTGGAACATCTCTTCATTTGTGGAACCACCGCGGTAAATTTGGTGGAACACAACGCCGTCCTTGATGAACAGTACGCGGCCGGCGTGGCTTGCGGCCTTAGTGGAGTGCGTAACCATCAAAATCGTCTGACCGGCGCGGTTAATCTCGCCAAAGAGCGATAAAAGGCTGTCGGACGCGCGGGAATCGAGTGCGCCGGTGGGTTCATCCGCAAGTAGAATCTGCGGTGAGGTGATGAGCGCACGCGCCACGGCGGCGCGCTGCTTCTGGCCGCCGGAGACCTCGTACGGGTATTTCTGGAGCAGATCTGCAATGCCGAGCTGCTGCGCGAGCGGCAGAAGCTTCGCCTGCATCTCCGGAAAATGCTTGCCCGCCAAAACGAGCGGCAGAAAAATATTATCCTGCAGGGTGAAGGTATCAAGCAGGTTGAAATCCTGAAAAACAAATCCGAGGTTCTGGCGGCGGAACGAAGCAATCTCTTTTTCTCCGATGGTTGAGAGTGCACGGCCGTTTAAGAACACCTCACCCTCCGTGGGACGGTCAAGCGCCGCCAGGATATTTAAGAGCGTCGTTTTGCCGGAGCCGGACTCGCCCATGATGGCGACATACTCGCCGCGCTCCACGGCAAATGTGACATTCGTGAGCGCCTGCACGCGGCTGCCGCCGAACCGCGTGGTGTATACCTTTTTCAATCCATTGACTTCCAAAACAGCCATAAATAAGTCTCCTTTTTCAATTCGTTGACAAAAGTATACAGCAAAAAGCGGACGCAGAACATCGATTCACCTTACAAAATGAAAGGCGGAACTTACATTTTTGTAAGGTCACTCCACCTGTAAATTGCTTTCCTTCATATCGAGCGAAAAGGTGCTGCCTGCGCCGGGAGCGGACTGCACGGAAAGCGTGTGGCCGAGCATATCGGCGGCGCGGCGGCTCAGATACATGCCGAGACCCGTCGATTTCTTTTCTGCCCTGCCGTTATAGCCCGTGAAGCCCTTTTCAAAAATGCGCGGCAGGTCTTCCGGTGCGATGCCGATGCCGGTATCGCTGACCTTTAAGACCTTATTCTTTGTGACGGTGACGGTCACGGTGCCGCTTTCCGTATATTTTACGGCGTTTGCGAGCAACTGACCCAAAATGAACGCCAGCCACTTTTCGTCCGTTAAGACCTGCACCGGGGCAATATCGCACTTTAACGCGATGTGCTTGCGGACAAACTGCCCGGCGTACTGCCGCACGACGCGCTTTATGACGGGTTCGACCTCAACTTTGGCGAACACAAGGTCGTTTGACGTGCTGTTTAGGCGCGCGTAATTCAAGGCCATTTCGGCATAGCGGTCTATGCGGAACAGCTCTGCGGAAAGTGCGCGGCTGCGCGGGGTATCTTCTTCGCCGAGCATCAGCCGCATGGCGGAGATGGGCGTTTTGATCTGGTGTACCCACATGGTGAAATAATCGGTGTTCTCCTCCTGCCCACGGCGGCGGTCGGTCTCACTTTGGGCAAGCTTGGTGCACAGCATGCGCACGGCTTCGTCATAACACACGGCCGTGCTGCCCGAGGGCTCCGGGAGGTCATCGCGCGATTCGGGCAGATTCAAAAGCGCCGATTCCAACCGGCGAAACTGCTTATGAAACCGCAGATAGCTTAAAATAAAGCTTAAAAGTCCCACCGCCGCGCACAGCAGCGCCGCGTACAAAACGGGATCGGCGGGCAAATCGTATAAATAGAGGATCACCGCAAAAATGGCAAAGCACAGCAGCAAAAACGCGATCTGCAAAATGTGTGCGCACAGGTATGAGAAAAACAGCGCGCTTTCTTTTTTCTTCATGGGTCACCTCACAAAACGACATAGCCGCTGCCGACGCGCGTCGTGATGAAATCGGTCAGGCCGATGCCGGAAAGCTTCTTACGCAGGCGGGTCATGTTGACGGTCAGCGTGTTTTCTTCAATGTACAGGTCGTATTCCCAAAGGCGCGTCATGAGCGTTTCGCGGCTGACGACCTTGCCGCGGCTTTCCATAAGCGTCTGCAAAATGCGGAACTCATTGCGCGTGAGCTGCACCTTTTGGCCGTCGTGCGTCACGGTCTCATCGTTCAGGTTCAAGACCGCGCCGCCACGCTCAATGACCGGCACACGGTCGCCGAGGTCATAGGTACGGCGCAAAACGGCGCGAATTTTTGCCATAAGCACGGAGGGGTCGAACGGCTTTGCGATAAAATCATCGCCGCCCATGTCTACCGCCATCACAATATTCATATTTTCCGACGCGCTGGAGACGAAAATGATCGGCACGGCGGATATTTTTCGGATCTCGCTGCACCAGTGGTAGCCGTTAAAAAACGGCAGGGTGATGTCCATAAGGACAAGATGCGGGTCGAAATCCGTAAATTCGCGCAGAACATCGCGAAAATCGCGGACACAGCGCGGGGTAAGCCCCCAAGATTCGATGATGCGGCTGACCGCACCCGCAATAGCCTCATCATCTTCAACAATCAAAATTCTGTGATTTTCCATAGTATCTCCAATTTACAAATTGTTAGCCTCACTTCTCCCCGAGTACCCGCTTCAAAAACGCCGCCGAGCGCTCCATGCATTTCAGCTGCTCTATGGAGCCGAAATGTTCTGCCGCAAAGCTGCCGGTGTAACCGGAGTCAAGCAAAACACGCATCATTTTTTCAATGGGCAGATTGCCGTCGCCTACCGCCACGGGATACAGCTTGCGGTTTGCGACCGTGACGCACGGACTGCCGGTGTTTTCCGTAAACGCGCGGTCTTTGCAGTGCACGGACGCAATGTACGGACGGAACAGGGAAAAACTCTTCACCGCGTCCTCCTCATTATAAAGGAAATTGCCGGTATCAAAGCCACAGCGCAAACCGGGCACATGCCGCATGAACCACATGAGCTCATCGGTGCGGGAGTACGGCGCCGTAAGGTTATCGAACTCCTCCATGACAACCGTGATGCCGTGCTTTTCCGCTTCCGCTGTAAGCTCCGTTAAAGATGCCGCCATGCGCAGACGGCGGGCTTCATACTTTGCGCTGCCGCGCACCATTTCGTCCTCCGTCAAAAAACCCGCCACGGCAAGCAGAAACTTGCAGTTTGCTTTTTCGCAGCAGTCTATAACGCGCAGAGATTCCGCACGGTCGTTTTCCGGGGAACCCGTCTCGCTGCCGAAATCGAAAAAATTATAAATACCGTTCACGCAAAGACCGGCTTTTTGCAGCGCAGGCAAAATTACATCACCCTCGTTTTTGATGCGGTTCGCGTCGAGCTCCACACCGTCAAAGCCAAAGCGTTTTACCGCCGCGCACACTTCATCTAATGTAATATTCTCCTGCTTCATGGCTTCTGCCATGTGCTCGTAAAAAACAGAAATTCGGTTCATATAAACGCCACCTCCAAAAGTATTTTCAGCATAGCAGGCAATACAGATTTTGTCAATGCAAAACCCGCAAGCAGCACGCGTTCCGCTGCCTTTTCCGAAAATTTTTCCCGGCGGCACAATGTGACAGAATCAAAATTTGTCCCACATGTATACTGGTGTCGGGAGGTGAAAGCGTGACCGTTTATGCCGACCTGCTTTTCATCGTAAACCTCTACATAGACGCACTTTTGCTCAGCGCGGTACGGCGTTTTTTGCGGCTGCCGCTTACGGGAAAAAGGCTTTTGCTCGCTTCCGTGCTCGGCGGGGTGTTTGGGCTTTCTGCCCTGCTGCCCGCGCTGCCGGGGGTTGTTTTGTTTCCGCTGGCGCTGTTGGAATCGCTTGCGCTGTGCGCGGCAGCGTTTGCGCCAAAGCCGATGACGCAGCTTTTAAAAGCCGCTTTTTTGCTGTTTTTGTTTGGCGCGGCGCTTTCCGGGCTTTTGACGGCTGCGGCGTATTTTCTGCCGATACACGGCATTTTGCTCGCAAACGGCGCGGTGTATTTTAACATTTCCGCATTGACGCTCATTTTGCTCACGTGCGTCTCTTACGGCGTGCTGTACGGCTTCGACCGCCTGTTTCGCAAAAAGGAGCCGGACGTGTTTTTCGCAAAACTGACCATCACACGGCAGGGCAAAACCGTCACGCTGCCGGCGAAAATTGATACGGGGCTGACGCTGACGGAGCCTTTTTCCGGCACGCCTGCCATTGTTGCGGATCGGCGTGCGCTCGGTGACATATTGCCGCCGAATTTCGGAATGCAAAGCACGGAAAATGCTGTTTCTATGCGGCTCATCCCGTTTTCTTCACTCGGAGCGGACGGTGTTTTGCCCGCGTTTCGGCCGGATGCGGCTTCGCTTTCGGGCATATCAATCGAATGCTGGGTGGCCGTAACCGACCGCACGCTTTCCGCAGGGAGTTTTCAGGCGCTCGTCGGCGCCGCCGTGTGTGACGCCGCGCAGATACAGGGTTTAAAACCCGGAAAGGACATCCCATGAAACACGATTTTCTCACCCGCATGCGCGAAATTTTTGCTCACTTTTTATCAAAGCTGAACGAAGACACCTGCCACTACATAAACGGCCCGGAAACGCTTCCGCCACCGCTGACGAAAGCGGAAGAACAGGTGGTTTTTCAGAACATCCGTGACGGAAAACCGAACGCACGCGACCCTCTTATCACACATAACCTGCGGCTTGTCGTGTACATTGCGAAAAAATTTGAATCGCCTGCCGTGAATGTGGAAGACCTCATTTCCATCGGCACCATCGGGCTCATCAAAGCGGTAAATACGTTCAGCGTGGAGCGCAATATCAAGCTTGCGACGTATGCTTCGCGGTGCATTGAAAACGAGATTCTGATGTACCTGCGCAAAACGGCGCAGCTGAAAAACGAGATCTCGCTCGACGACCCGCTGAATGTGGATTGGGACGGCAACGAGCTCCTGCTCTCCGATCTACTCGGCAGCGACCCCGACATTGTGAATCGCGGCATCGAGCAGGAATCGGAAAAGCAAACGCTGCTCCGTGCCGTTGAAAAGCTTGACCCGCGCGAAAAGCAGATCATGGAGCTGCGGTTTGGGCTGAACCGGCAAAAGGAGCACACGCAAAAGGAAGTTGCCGATGCACTCGGCATTTCGCAGTCGTACATCTCAAGGCTTGAAAAGCGCATTTTGCACCGATTGAAGACAGAAATGGAGAAGGCGGGATAAACACGCCATAAACACGACAAAAAGCAGATGTATCTACCGATTTTGGTGACACATCTGCTTTTTCTAAAAAATACACCGGTTTTAAAGTATTCGGTTTATACGAGCTTCAAATATTTGACCCCATATGGCGGCAGCTCCACCCTGCCGTGGATGTCGCTTGTTTCGCCGGTTAAAAAATCGACCGCTTTGTACTCGCCGCGGGCGTCTATGGAACACGGCGCGTTTTCCGCATTGACGGCAACAAACACCGTCTCATGATCACAATGACGCTCAAACAGAAGATTTTTATTCTGAATGGTGATGTTCTTATAATCTCCGTAATTCAATGCGCGGCTTTCGGTCTTCACCTTCGCGAGTTTTTCGATGAACGCGGTCAGCTCGTTTTCGACGGGTGCATCGAAGCACGGGCGCAGGGCGTTGTCACCCTCATGCTTCTCGCCCTTTGCGCCCCACTCGCTGCCGTAATACAGGCACGGAATGCCCGGCATGGCGAACAGCACGCCGTACAGCGGGTAAATTTGCTTTTCGTCGTTTAAAATGCTCGCGATGCGCGTTACGTCGTGGTTATCGGCGAAGTTCATCAGGTGCTTGCCGCGGTACAGCGTCCACGATTCCGGGCCGAACTGCCGCCCGAGCGAATGCGCAATCTCAAAGAGATTCATCGAATTGAACGCAGAATAAAGCCCTTTGTAGCACTCGTAGTTCGTCACGCTGTGCAGCAGGCCGTCTGCAGTGATGCGGTTGTAATCGCCGTGGATCATCTCGCCGATGAGCACAAACTCCGGCTTTTTGCCGTCGCAGTACGCGCGCAGGCGGCGCATGAAATCTTCATTCAACATGTACGCCACGTCAAGACGCAGGCCGTCGATGCCGAATTCGTCGACCCATCTGCCGACGCAGTTTAAAAGGTACTCGACAACGGTGGGATTATAGAGATTGAGCTTGACAAGCTCGTAATGTCCCTCCCAGCCCTCGTACCAAAAGCCGTCGTTATAGGCGCTGTTACCGTCGAAATTCAGGTGAAACCAGTCTTTATAGGGAGAGTCCCACTTTTTCTCCTGCACGTCACGGAACGCAAAAAAGCCGCGTCCCACATGGTTGAACACGCCGTCGAGCACAACTTTGATGCCGTTTTCGTGCAGCGCATCGCACACAGCTTTGAAGTCTTCATTCGTGCCGAGGCGGCAGTCTATTTTTGTAAAATCACGCGTATCGTAGCCGTGGTTGTCCGATTCAAACACCGGGGAAAAATACACCGCGCCGATATGCAGCTTTTTCAGGTGCGGAATCCACCCTTTGACCTTTTGAATGCGGTTCACGCACACGCCGTCGTTCGGCATGGGCGCACCGGTAAAGCCCAAGGGATAGATCTGGTA
>OIDV01000670.1_pt1 | contig 11946 bp, 10 predicted proteins | sample 1581661 | NCBI WGS metagenome assembly OIDV01 (sample SAMEA3882516, study PRJEB24775) | human gut metagenome | biome: human-associated habitat; feature: intestine environment; material: feces | place: Netherlands | collected 2009/2010
ACTTTTTCTTTACTTTGTCAACAGGTCCTATATTCTTTGTAATCATTATAAGATTTTACCAGTAAATTTTCCAGAAAAAGAATATTTGATTATATATAAAAACAAAGGCTGCAGCTGTTACATGGTTGCAGTCTTTTCCGTACCTTAATAAATATTAAGAAAACCCCACTCTCTCCTGTAAGGTTCCAAGACTATGATAAACCCATAAAGAGATAAACAAAGTCACAAGATAAATGAAAGAGGAGGATACAAACATGGAGATCAAAAGACCTGCAATAGCGGGAACATTAGAATCCAGTGACTGTCAGGTAATGGTAGAGGCCGGAGAAGGAAAGATCGACCTGTCCTTAGACAGTGCAGTAATCAATCAGTATGGCAATCAGATCCGCAAGGTTGTCCTTGAGACACTCTTCTTCGGTCTGATGCCGATCCTGATCAGCATCGCTGGAGAATTCGGAGTCGAAGCAACACACATTGCGATTGTTATGGTTGTATGCCGTAACTGTGCAACATTTATCAGTCCTGTCGTGCCTGCAACCTTCCTTGGTGTCGGTCTTGCGGGTGTTGAGATCAAAGATCATATTAAGAAATGTTTCTTCTGGATATGGGGGTGTCAGCATTATCTGTCTGATATCCGGACTGATCCTGGGTGTGATCAAATTATAGACATTATCAATTATATTGTTATTCCTCATAAAGTTTTACCATTGCAGGACTTAAGGGTATTGGTTCTGCAAAAAGGGATCGGTCTGGATGGGCCGGTCCCTTCTCTCCGTGTTTTGTGGGTTTAATGCATCAGGCTGCGGTTACCAGGTCTTTCTCGTGGACTGAGAGGCCACAATGAAGCAATTAATAATGTATCACATTCTCCTCATTTCTTATCCGTGCAATCACATCCTTTGCCCCTTCACTTTCAAAATACCGCAGCGTACTTTCCGGCACGAGTTTCTTCAATGTATTCATATCATTATCCTTAATCGCCTGCCGTACAGTAGAAGCGCTGATGGCTTTTTCACCATCAGTTTTTCTTGGAACGATCACGCATTCAATGCCGTTTCCCGGTAGTTTTTCTGACATGATATTATTATAGATTCCAGTAACCAGACTGGTTGGTTCTTCGCCGACGTAGCGGCGGTTGATGCCGAGTGTCCGTGCGATTTCGGTGAAGACGGTCAGATCCAGGATAGCATGGCTTTCGATGACTGCATTTTCATCTTTCTGGAAATAGCTCGGGAAGGTTGCATTACTGATGATGTACGGGCCGCTGTCGTGATAGCAGATGTTATCAAGATGTGCGGTCCCTTCCATTACGAGCTGTTTTCGAACCTTGAACGGAACAAGGCTTGCATCTTCGCTTACGATGAAAAGATGCAGCAGGTCATTTTCGCGGGCTGCTTTTTCTACTAGATACTGATGACCGAGAGTGAACGGATTGGCGTTCATGACCAGGGCGGCAACCTTACGGTTTGTAGCAGATGTGCTTTCTGTAAGAGTCTGAAGTTGCAGGGCAGAAGAATCTTTCAGTTTCTTCAGATAATTTTTAAACCCTGTCCGTCTGTTTTCCATGAACACGATCTGTCCGTCAATTCTTGCTATTTCATAGAATCCGAGATCGCCGAAGAATTTGGCCGAAGAACATTTCGTATAGAGGAACAGGTGTGTATTTCCGCGGTTAAATTGTACTTCGATCAGATGTGAGATGATCTGGTTCATAAGTCCTTCGCCCTGATGGTCGGAACCTACGGCAAGACAGCGCAGTGTATTGCCGAAGCAGCTTCCGGTGGCGATGATATTCATCTCATCATCGTACATGCCGCACGTATAATCAAGGTTGGTATCCAGGCGGATTTCCTCAGCCTGAAGAAGAGCGGTGACACCCTGAATTGCAGTTTTATCAGAGTGTGAAATCTGTGAAATATAGTAATCAGACATAATGTTTCCTTTCTGTATCTTTCTGTATGTATAGAGTTGCTTTCATGCGGATGATATGCTGCTTCTAGTGTAACATATAGCATAGGCAGCATAGCCAATAAAATATTAGAATTATCATATAATAAAAAGATAATGCGGGAAAGTTTTCTTAATAAATTATAAGAAAAATCTTTCCCGCTGTTCAGCTTCTGGGTGTAGAATATAGCTTAAATATAAAAGAAGACAGAAGTCAGGTAAAAGAACAGGTATAATCGAAACCGTTCTTATGAGAAATTCTGCATAAAGCATACGCAAAAAGGAGAGAAAGAAGAAAAAATATAAGAACTTCTAAGACGGGTATTACAAACTGTTATTACATTTTACAATAATTTTGTTGACTTATAGAAAATCCATGATATGATTCAAATGTTGGATTTAGAAAATGGAAATTTTATGAATAGAACAAGGGGTAAAAAAAGATGGATTATAACAAGATTGTACAGGGAATCCTGGACATCGGAGAAGCGATGCTTCAAAGTGGTGCAGAGAATTTCCGACTGGAAGACAGCTTTTACCGCATGTGCAGAAGCTATGGATTTAAGAGATCGGATGTATTTGTCATTCCGAGTAATATACAGGTGACGGTAGAGACACCGGAAGGTGAGATCATTACACAGATCCGGCATATCGAGTCATCAGAACCGAATTTTGATCAGCTGGATTACCTGAACAATCTGTGCAGATATGTCTGTCAGCATACACCGGATGAAAAAGAGATGCGAGAGAAATATCTCGAAGTCATCAATCGTGAACCGCAGAAGCGAATTACAAGATATGCAGCAGGAATCATGGGTGGAACCGGATTTGCGGTATTCTTCGGCTGTAACGTCTGGGATGCGATTGTTGCATTGATCGTATCGGTGATGATCGTGGCCGTCGGTGACTGGCTGGCAAAGCGTGAAAGCAACTTAATGGTTTATAATGCTATTCTTTCGTTTATATCAGAAGTGATCATTATAGTGGCATTGAAGATGGGAGTTGCAGATCATCCGGACCGTATTATGATCGGTATCGTTATGCTGCTGATCAGTGGACTGGGCACGACGAATGGAATCCGTGATCTCCTTCAGAGGGATTTTATCTCTGGATTTATTAATATCATGAACTCGTTCCTTGGAGCTGCCGGAATCGCATTCGGAATCGGTCTTGCGATCATGTTGTTCCATGAAGGATATTCCGATCATTTTATCCTGAATCACAGTGTACCGATCCAGCTGATCTCCTGTACGGTTGCATGTACGGGATTTGCTTTCTGGTTTAAGATCAGAGGAAAGCAGGTATGGTATAACAGTATCGGAGCATTCTTTACCTGGGCAATCTATGTTGTGGTATTTGCACTGAAGCCAAGCAATTTCCTGGCAACGATGATCGCAGCAGTATTCGTTGCATTTTACGCATTTATCATGTCCAGAGTGAATAAGGCACCTTCAACGATCTTCCTGACAGCATCGGTATTCCCGCTGATTCCGGGACCGAATCTGTACTATGTAATGTATGGATGTGTCAGTCAGGATCCACAACTGGCATTCAATGAGACGATTGTTCTGATGGCAACCTGTCTTGCAATTGCATTCGGATTTATCATCGTAGATGTGGCATCCAGAAGTATCATGTATGCACTGAAGAGAGAATATCATATCGGTAAGAGTGCATTGAATCTTCCTCTGATCGGTGGAAAGAAATAATTATAGAAATAAAAAATAGAAATAAGCAGAGAGTCTGAGAGTATGCTGGAAGAGAAGCAATCTTTTCCTGTATATTCTCAGATTTTTTAGACCATAGTATGCAAGAGAAACTGCCAGTGGCAGGAACTGCAGATACGAAAAGCTACGGGAAAAGATGCAGGAAAATACGCCGGTACAGATGTATCACAGACACAAATAATTTTCAGGAATCTGTGTTCCTTTGCTATATTAAAATGAAAAAGTGTGTGTTAAACTGAGCTTATACAGAACGTACTACATATATTGAAAATAAAGAAAAATAGGGAAATATAAATGGAAACAAACGTGTAAAAGATGAAATTATAAAAGGACAGCTGCCTATGAATTATGAAAAATTAGTACAGGGAATCTTGAATATAGGAGAAGCAATGTTACAGTGCGGGGCAGAAATCTTCCGCGTGGAAGACAGTCTGTATCGTATGTATAAGAGTTATGGTTTTATGACATATGATGTATATGTGATTCCGAGCAATATTCAGGTGACGGTGGAGACACCGGAAGGTGAGATCATTACACAGATCCGGCATATAGAGTCTACAGGGGCAGATTATGATAAATTGAATTATCTGAATGCCATGTCGCGGTATGTCTGTTCACATAATCCGGATGAAAAAGAACTGGTCCGGCGCTTTAAGAAAGTAATGGCGCGTCCGGATCAGAGTGAACTGATCACAGGGCTTGCACAGATTACAGGGGGAACGGCGTTTGCTGTATTCTTCGGATGTGATCTGCAGGATGCAGTTGTTGCATTAATCGTCTGTCTGATGATCGTTCTGGTAGGCAGATGGCTTAGCAGGCGGGAAGGTAACCCGATGATCTATAATCTGATCTTGGCATTCTTATCAGAGGTTGTGATCGTAACAGCTGTCCGGAGCGGGCTGGGACATCATCCGGACCGTATCATGATCGGAATTGTCATGCTGTTAGTCAGTGCACTTGGTGCGATCAACGGAATGCGGGATGTGATGCAGAGGAACTTTATCTCGGGTTCACTGGAAGTGATGAATTCGATGCTCGGTGCATTTGGTATCGCATTCGGTATTGCCCTTGCAATGATGCTGATGGGAAATATATCGGCGGAAGGATTCGATGTGAATAATAATACAGTGATCCAGCTGATCTCTTGTACGATAGGATGTACCGGTTATGCAAGCTGGTTCAAGATACGGGGAAAGAAGATCCTGTATTCCAGTGTCGGAGCTTTCCTGACATGGGGAATCTATTTACTGGTGTATGCGTGGTATCCGGATAATTTCTTTGCGGTAGTAGTTGCATCCTGCTTTGTGGCGGGCTATGCATTTGTCATGTCGAGAGTCAATCATGCGCCGTCCACCGTCTTCCTGACAGCATCCGTCTTCCCGTTGATGCCGGGAGCGAGATTGTATTATCTGATGTATGGCGTAGTCAGCAGGAACTTTTCACTGGCAGCAGAGCATGCACTTGTACTGTTGGAAACATGCCTTGGGATTGCGTTTGGATTCATCATTGTGGATGTGATTTCAAGAAGCATTATGCGGGCGCTGGGAAGAGAATATCATATGGGAAAAGAATCTACGGTTATTAAAAAAGAGAAAAAATAATGGCTGTGTTACGATGATCCGGATGAATTTTCCGGATTGACAATTTTGCGTCCTTATAATATAGTAAAAGTCAAAGAGAAGATCTGATGACTGACGGATAATGTGGAGTACCACAGGGGAATCAGATACTTGGTAAGAGCCGACCGTCTGGGCAGCATTTATCCCGAAGAGGATGAGTGTTGTCCTTTTTTTACACCGCCCGGTATCGGAAGAGTTGGAAGCAGTGTATCAAAAGGACTGGAAATGCAGAAAGACAACATACGATCAGGAGGAATGAATGATGAAAACAGATATTGAGATCGCACAGGAGTGTACTATGGAGCCTATCACAGAGGTAGCAGAAAGAGCAGGAATTCCAGAAGAATATCTGGAACAGTATGGAAAATATAAAGCAAAGATTGATTATAATTTCTTAAAGAAATCCGATAAAAAAGACGGAAAACTGATTCTTGTGACGGCAATCAATCCGACACCTGCCGGAGAAGGAAAGACAACAACAACCGTAGGTCTTGCAGATGCACTTCAGAGAATGGGTAAGAAACCTGTGGTAGCACTGCGTGAGCCATCTCTCGGACCGGTATTCGGTATGAAGGGTGGAGCAGCTGGCGGCGGATATGCACAGGTTGTACCGATGGAAGATATCAACCTTCATTTCACAGGAGATTTTCATGCGATCGGAGCTGCGAACAACTTACTGGCAGCCATGATCGACAATCACATTTATCAGGGAAATGATTTGAATATTGATCCGAGAAAGATCGTATGGAAGAGATGTGTCGATATGAATGACCGTCAGCTCCGTTTCGTCACAGACGGACTTGGCGGAAGAGTCAATGGTGTGCCGAGAGAAGACGGATATGATATCACTGTCGCTTCTGAGATCATGGCGATCCTGTGTCTGTCAAAGGATATCGCAGATCTGAAAGAAAGACTTGGAAAGATCATCGTAGGTTACACTTATGGCAAGATTGCAGAGCAGAAACCGGTTACCGCACATGATCTGCATGCAGAGGGAGCGATGTGTGCGCTGTTAAAGGATGCTCTGAAACCGAACCTTGTTCAGACACTGGAGCATGCACCTGCAATCGTACACGGTGGACCATTTGCCAATATCGCACATGGATGTAACTCACTGACAGCAACAAGAATGGCAATGAAGCTTGCAGACTATGCGATTACAGAGGCCGGATTCGGAGAGGACTTAGGAGCTGAGAAATTCCTGGATATCAAGTGCCGTATGGCTGGCATCAAACCGGATGCAGTAGTCATTGTAGCAACGGTAAGAGCACTGAAGTATAATGGAGGCGTTGCAAAACCGGATCTGAATGAAGAGAATCTGGAAGCTCTGGAAAAAGGTATTCCAAACTTGATGAAGCATGTCAGCAATATTAAGAATGTATACGGTCTTCCATGTGTGGTTGCGATCAATGCATTCCCAACAGATACCAAAGCAGAACTGGATCTGGTAGAAGAAAAATGTAAAGAAGTCGGAGTCAATGTTGCGCTGTCCGAAGTATGGGCAAAAGGCGGCGAAGGCGGCCTGAAGCTTGCAGAAGAAGTGGTACGTCTGTGTGATGAGCCGAGTGATTTCCACTATGCTTATGAACTGGAAGGAACGATCGAAGATAAACTGAACCAGATCGTACAGAAAATCTATGGTGGAAATAAAGTGGTTCTTACCGCAGCAGCCCAGAAGCAGGCAAAACAACTGACAGATCTTGGATTTGGCAATGCACCGATCTGTATGGCGAAGACACAGTACAGTCTGACAGACGATCCGAAGAAACTGGGAGCACCGACAGACTTTGACATTACAGTACGTAACCTGAAAGTCTCCGCAGGTGCCGGATTTATCGTAGCTCTGACAGGAGATATCATGACTATGCCTGGACTTCCGAAAGTTCCGGCAGCTGAGAGAATCGATGTAGATGATGAAGGAAGAATTACAGGATTATTCTAATTGTAAATGTAGTTAAAAGTAAAAATCCGGCGGCTTTTTGTGAGGCTTGCCGGATTTTTCTATTGCCATGCATGTGTTGTGACAAGATTTTACATAAGATTTACGGGATTTTGAAAAACAGCAGGAGAATATGTGCTAGAATTCCAAGTTAGTGTTATAATGCAAGAAGTAAAACAGGATGAACAAACGAGGATGGTGAAGGCATGAGATACGTATTAGGAGAAACGCTGCAGGAATATCAGGAAGAAATCATGGAGAAGGACAGACCATCGGTATTTCTGGCGACATCGCAGACTGCCAGAGACTGCCTGGAACAGGCCGGCATGCAGTATGAAGGAGAGATCAATCTGAAAGATGTAGGATTTTGTAAGATGGAGACTCAGCAGGAATGTCTTGCGGGTTCTCTTTGTATTCCAAAGCTTCTGGATATTCTGGGAGAACGATACAAGATCTTATTTTTTATTAACCGCCATCATATCGTGATTGTGGACGATGATGAATTTTCTTACCGTCTGATCCGCAGAATTAAGAGGAAGAAGACGAGACAGGGAGAATCGAAAGAAAAATTCATCTATAATTTTATGCTGGAATTCATAAGCCGGGATCTGGAACTTCTGGGACATTATGAGAAACGGATCATGGATCTGGAAGAAGGTGTCATGGACGGAAAGATCCAGGGATTCCAGAATGCGATCATGCCGATCCGACGTGAACTTTTGACACTCCGCAGTTATTATGATGAGATCATGGACATGGGAAAACAGCTCGAAGAGAATGAAAATGGTTTCTTTGCCAAGAAACAGGTGAAATATTTCGGTGTTATCTCGGACCGTGCAGACAGACTGATGAGTAAAGCATCGCAGCTTCTGGAATATGCCCAGCAGGTAAGGGATGCTTATAAGGCGCAGGTAGATGCCCAGCAGAATAACAACATGCAGTTTCTGACCGTAATATCAACGATTTTCTTCCCGCTTACACTCATCACCAGCTGGTATGGAATGAATTTCCATAATATGCCGGAACTAAAGCACGGATATCCGGGAGTGATCATCTTAAGCGTTGTGGTTATGATTACCTGTATTATTATATTTAAGAGAAAGAAAATGTTATGATAATGTAAAATGTGATTTGAAAAGGAGGAGCTCTATGCGTCAATGCCCGAATTGCAAAACTAACAATCCAGACGATGCCAGATTCTGTAATTATTGCGGAATGCGGCTTCCCGAATCAAAAGAGGAAACATTATACAGTGACCTGGATGAGCTTGAAGAAGCCCCGAAGACAGAATTTTCCAATCAGGAGATCGAAGAAGAATCAGAAAAAGTAATTGATGAAGCGAAGAAGTTACTTAATCCTGATGAGAAAGAAGAAAAAGAGGTATTCCTGCAAGAAGAAAAAAAAGAAGAAAGAAAAGAAGATGAGGACACAGAGCAGGAACAGCTGAAAAAACAGCTTACAATTCCTGAGAACCTGGACCGGATGATAGAAGAAGTTACAAGACAGGAACTGGAGCAGGAACTTCACCGGAAGATCAAGTTAAAAGAAGGATCCGGTAAAGAACAGAGTCATTTGGATGAAACTGAAGGTGTCAGTGAGCCGACGCTTATGATCGGAGAGAAGACAGAGGAAGAGGCGGATGAGCCGACACGGATGTTTACCGGTGATATCGGAGATTTTATAAAAAAGAAAAGAGAATATGAAGATGTCCCGGAAGAAGATGCATATGAAGAGATCCTTCAGTCATGGGAAAGAAAACGCAAAGAAAAAAAGATAAAACGTGAGCGTGAAGGGAAGGATCCAAGCCGTATACCGAAGTTTATCAAAGAGAAGCATTCCTGGTCAGATCTGACAGCGAAGCAGAAGAAGGCTGTGAAAAGAATTGTGGCAGGAGCCGCTGTATTTGCGGCATTTTGCATTTTTGAAAGTTACTATGGACGTCCGGAAGCAGTGGCGGAACGTTACTGTAAGGCTTATGTAAAGGAAGACTGGAAAAAGACGGGACATCTGTCTGATCTTCCGAAGAATGGATATGCAACACAGGATGAATATACAACATATATGAAGAAGAATGCCGTTACCGGTGTAGAGGATTATCAGATAAAAGAGACGAAGGAAAATCGCCAGATAAAGATAGAGTCCGGAGGAAAACAAAGAGCATTTACGGTCGAATACAAGACAAAAACTCAAGGTAAGAACAAAGAAACCGTTGTTCTGCAAAAGCAAAAGAGACAAAGACTGCTGTTATTTGCAAACTGGAAGGTATCTTCGGACAAGATGATCGCAAATGATTTTAACCTTTATATTCCGGCTGGATCGACGGCCTGGATCGATGGAACGAAGCTTACAAAAAACGATAAGATAAAAGATGATTCCGATGGCCTGGATCAATATAAAATATCGTTGTTTGAAGGAGATCATAAGATAAGGATAGACGTTCCGTGGTTTAAGACGTATAAATCAGAATTCAAAGCATCCGATAAGGGAAGTACAACAATCTCTAAAATGAAAGTATCACAAAGCGGGAAAAAGAAGCTAGATAAGAAAATGAAAGAAATTCTGAGCAGTTATATCAAAGCTGCAAAAGAAGAAAAATCATTCTCACAAATATCAGGGTTATTTGAAAAGAATTCAAAATATGAAAAAGAGAATAAAGAATTCTATGATGATCTGAAAGAACAGTTAAGTTCAAAAGATGGTTATAAAGCGGATCAGATAACAACTGATAATTATGAAGGAAAATATGTGATCAGTGGTGTGACCGGAGTTGTGAGAGGAACGTTGTCTTATGATTATAGAGTAACATATCAGAAAGAAGATGTTACAGTTGGCAATATGAACGGAACGGTGGATGGAAGTTCGCAGATGAGTGCCGAATTCGTTTATAAAGACGGAAACTATCAGCTTCGTACAGTGAATCCGGGAAGTATCTGGTACAGGGAATCGCAATAAATAGTTTGGCAGTTACGGATAAAGTGTTTTAATAAATAAATTTTCGCGAAAATAATATAGGAAAAGGCTTGCTTTTTAAGCCTGGATATGATACGATATTCGGGCGAATGGAAGTAGGCTTTTTTTTTATGCCTAAAATCGGGCAGCATCGCAAGCTGCCACGAAACACGTTAACTAAGATTATAAAGCGAGGTGGAAGTTGTGCGTACAAGAATCACATTGGAGTGTACAGAATGCAAGCAGCGTAACTACAACATGACAAAGGATAAGAAATCTCATCCGGAACGTATGGAAACCAAGAAGTACTGCAGATTCTGTAAGAAACACACATTGCACAAAGAGACAAAATAATCGCCGCAAGAAGGAGTGAATGTCGATGAGTAGTAAGAAAACTCAGAAGGAGAGCTGGTTCAAGGGTCTTGACAGAGAATTCAAGAAGATCGTGTGGCCAGACAAGATGACAGTTGCAAAAGAGACGGCAGCGGTTGTTTCTGTATCCGTGGTCCTGGGAGCGATTATCGCACTTGTAGATTTTTTCGCCCAGTACGGAGTAGATTTATTAATTAAATAACTCAAAACGGACAAGAAAGGTGAGATTATGTCAGAGGCAAAATGGTACGTAGTTCATACCTATTCAGGGTACGAGAACAAAGTAAAAGCCAACATTGATAAGACAATCGAGAACAGACATCTTGAGGATCAGATCCTTGAAGTAAGAGTACCGCTGGAAGACGTTGTTGAGATGAAGAACGGTGTCCAGAAAGTATCTCAGAAAAAGATGTTTCCAGGCTATGTGTTGATACACATGATTATGAACGATGATACATGGTACGTTGTTCGTAATACAAGAGGTGTGACAGGATTTGTCGGACCTGGATCTAAGCCGGTGCCGCTTACAGATGCGGAGATGGCTCCTCTGGGAATCCAGAGAGAGGAAGTAGTCATGGACTACGAGGAGGGCGACACAGTCCAGGTAATCGCTGGAGCATGGGCGGATACGGTTGGTGTAATCCAGTCTATCAACATGCAGAAGCAGAGCCTTACTATTAATGTTGAGCTCTTCGGCCGCGAGACCCCGGTTGAAATTGGTTTCGCAGAAGTTAAGAAAATGTAACAGTAAGTGGGAGGGGCGTTATATGTTCCCCGCCATCACCACAAGGAGGTAATTGAAATGGCAAAAAAAGTAGAAGGTTATATTAAATTACAGATCCCAGCCGGCAAAGCTACTCCGGCACCACCGGTTGGACCTGCTCTTGGTCAGCACAGTGTAAACATCGTTGAATTTACAAAACAGTTCAACGCTAAGACAGCAGATCAGGGAGACATGATCATCCCTGTAGTTATCACAGTTTACAATGACAGAAGTTTCAGCTTCATCACAAAGACACCACCGGCAGCAGTTCTTATTAAGAAAGCTTGTAAGATTCAGTCCGGTTCTGGTGTACCGAACAAGACAAAAGTTGCTACAATCACAAAAGCTCAGGTAGAGGAAATCGCTAAGACAAAGATGCCAGACCTGAACGCAGCTACAGTAGAGGCTGCTGAGAGCATGATCGCTGGAACATGCCGTTCCATGGGTGTAGTTGTAGAAGACTAATCCAGATTTTATAACGATTATATTGTAGGATACAATCAGCCGACCTTTTCCGGTGTCCTCGGGGGAGAGAGCGCTGAGAGTTCAATTGTTTAGTAAATTCATAAAGTGGGAGGGGCAAGTTCCCGCCAATACCACAAGGAGGTTATTGTAAAATGAAACGAGGAA
>OIDV01000685.1_pt1 | contig 11748 bp, 11 predicted proteins | sample 1581661 | NCBI WGS metagenome assembly OIDV01 (sample SAMEA3882516, study PRJEB24775) | human gut metagenome | biome: human-associated habitat; feature: intestine environment; material: feces | place: Netherlands | collected 2009/2010
CATCGTCTGCCAGTGGTTCATGCCGATGGCCTTGGCACCCTCGGTCTGGCCGGGGTCCACGGCTTCAAGGCCGGCACGCACGATTTCGGACAGGTAGGCGGCCTCGTTCAGGGCCAGACCAATCCATGCGGCGTTGAATGCGGTGACCACCACGTTGGAGTCGATGCTCCAGAACTCCACCGAGGTGAACGGAATTCCGAGGCTGATCTTGGGAATCAGCACGGCGAACAGACCCCAGAAAATGAGCTGCGTGTACACAGGCGTGCCGCGGAAGAACCAGATGAAGAACCAGCTGACGCCGCGCAGCACCGGATTGATGGATTTGCGCATGATGGCAAGAATCACCGACAGGATGATCGCCACGACCATGGAGATCACGGTGAGCTCCAAGGTATAGCGAATGCCTTCAAGCACGTTCTCGTTGAACAGGTACTTCCAGACGGTGGGCCAATCCAGTCGCGGATTGGTAATCAAGCCTTGAATGAGCATCGCGGCGAGCAGTACCACGATCACTGCGGCCACAATCGGGCCGGGGCGCTTGACCGGCAGCGCCTTGATGCGATTGGGGATGTTCAGCCCCTCACCGTCGACTTCTTTCTTCGCCATAATCTGGTTCCTTGGATGTGTTGGGCAGCCTGAACTGCAAGTTGCAACTAGCATTGAACCTTAGTGCACGAATGGGGCGACTGTGTTACAAACAGTGCGCCCCATTCGAATTTTCGCGACAGCTTGTCGACTATTCGACGGCCGGGTTGATTTCGGCCTTGTCCAGTGCGCCGGATTCGACGCCCCAGTGCTGGAGGATCTTGGTGTAGGTGCCGTCGTCCATGAGCTTTTGCATGGCCTTCTGCACGGCTTCGGTGGTCTGGGAATCGCCCTTCTTGATGGCGATGGCGTTCGGCACTTCATCGAAGTCCTTGCCGAGCTGTTCCAGCTGACCATCGGTCTGGGCGATGGCGTAGCCGACAACCGGGGAATCGGCGAAGAAGACGTCGGCCTTGCCGGTCACCACAGCGGTGGTGGCGTCGGTCTGCTGCTTGGAGGACTGGATGGTGATGTCTTTCTTGCCGTCCGCCTTGCACTGCTTGGCGGTCTTGTTGATGGCCTCTTCCTCGACGGTGCCGGTCTCGACGGCAACGTTCAGACCGCACAGGTCGTTCTCATCGACGTTCTTGGGGTTGCCTGTGGCCACTGCATAGCCCATGCCTGCGGTGAAGTAGGAGACGAAGTCGACGGATTCCATGCGCTCCTTGGTGATGGTGAAGGCGGCGATGCCCAGATCGTACTTGGAGCCGATGGCCGGAATGATCGTATCGAAGTTGGAGGAGACGATTTCGGTCTCGAGACCGAAGATGTTGCCCATGGCGCGGGCGAGATCCATGTCGTAGCCGATCTGGGTCTTGCCGTCGGCGTCGAGGAATTCGGCCGGGGCGTAGGAGGGGTTGGTGCCGATGGTGAGCTTGCCGTCCTTGGTCACGGATTCAGGCAGCAGTGCGGCGATGGTGTCATCCTTCTCCACGGAGCTGACATCGTAGCTGGTGATGGTGGCGGCATCGGAGCCCTTGGCGGAATCCGTACCGGCATCGGCCTTGTCGGAGGTGCCGCAAGCGGCGGTGGCGAACAGCATGGCCGAGCTCAGTGCAATGGCCATAATGGACTTCAGTTTGGTGGACTGCATAATCGTTTCTTCTTCTCTCTTACGCCGCTTCAACGGCAACGATCAACGGTTAAGCATATTTATACACTACAGTGCATACATATACAAAAAGACTCCCGCCGCAGGGCAACGGGAGTCTTCATAGTAACCGAAACTACTCGACGGACGGGTTGATCTCGGCCTTGTCGACGGCGCCGGAAGAGACGCCCCACGTGTCGAGGATCTTCTTGTACGTGCCATCATCCATCAGCTTCTGGATGGCCTTCTGTACGGCCTCGGCGGTCTTGGAATCGCCCTTCTTGACGGCCACGGCCTCAGGGGTCACACCAACGTCCTCGCCGAGGGCCTCGAGCGTATCACCGGTCTGCTTGATGGCGTAGCCGGCAACCGGCGTATCGGCGTAGAAGATATCAGCCTTACCGGAAGCCACGGCGGTAGTCACATCGGTCTGCAGCTTGGAGGACTGGATGTCGATGGCATCCTTACCGTCCGCCTTGCACTGCTCGTTGGCCTTGTTGACTTCCTCTTCCTGAGTGGTACCGGTCTGCACAGCCACCTTCACGCCGCACAGGTTCGAGGAGTCGACCTTGTTCGGGTTGCCCTTCTGCACCACGAACGTGGAACCGGCCTTGAAGTAGGTCACGAAGTCCACAGCCTCCATGCGTTCCTTGGTCACGGTGAAGGAGGAGATGCCGATGTCGTACTTGGAGCCGACGGACGGGATAATCGAATCGAACGTGGAGGAGACGGTGTTTTCCTTCAGTCCGAACACTGCGGCCAGCGCCTTGGACAGGTCGACATCAAAGCCGACCGGGGTCTTGCCGTCCTCGGCCAGGAACTCGGCCGGGGCATAGGAAGTATCGGTGCCGACGGTCAGCGTGCCGTCGCCGGCCACGGAATCGGGCAGCAGTGCGGCAATCTCGTCGTCCTTCTGGATGCTGCTGGTGTCGAAGCCTTGAATCGAAGTGCTGGACGAGTCCTTGGATGAATCGCCGCTCTTGGATGCGGTGTCGGTGCCGTCAGTCGTGCCACAGGCCGCCACGGCGATCAGCATGGCCGCGCTCAGGGCGGCGGCCGCAGCGGATTGTATTCCCTTGCTTAGAGACATTGGATTTCCTCTCTCCGGATAGTCAGCTGGGCGGGTATGTTTCCCAGATGGTTCCAGAGCGTAGGAGTGCAATGCTACGGAAGCGTTAATCGTGGGCGAAATGGCCCACAACGTGGACATCCTACTCTTGGCTCCCCTCCGGAGGGGAGCCAAGGGGCGGGACTAGTGGCGCATGTTGGCGTAGCGCATGGCGCGTAGGGCTTCACGCTTGTCCTGCTCTTCGCGCAGGGCCTGGCGTTTGTCGAATTCCTTCTTGCCTCGGGCCAGTGCGATCTCCGCCTTGACGCGACCGTCCTTGAAGTACAGGCTCAGCGGCACAATCGTGTATCCCTTGGCCTCGATGCCGCGGGCGAGCTTGGTGATCTGCAATCGGTGCAGCAGCAGCTTGCGCTTGCGCTTGGGCGCATGGTTGTTCCATGTGCCGTTCAGGTATTCGGGGATGTTCGCGCCCTCCAGCCACATCTCGCCACGGCGGTCGATGGAGATGAACGCCTCGGACAGCGATGCGCGGCCTTCGCGCAACGACTTGACCTCGGTGCCGGTCAGGGCCAGCCCTGCCTCGTACTTGTCTTCGATGGCATAGTCATGCCGGGCCTTCTTGTTCTGGACGATGAGTTTCTCACCGGTTTCCTTGGGCATGTCTCCTCCTTTCGTGGGCAATAACTCGTGAGTAGCAACTCGTGGGTAGCAACTCGTGGGTAGCAACGCAACATCCGACGATATCACGGACCGGCCTCGAATACGAAAAGGGTTCCTCTTCAAGAGGAACCCTTCAACCGCATATATCGGCCGAACCAACCGGTCAGTGGACGAACCAGTACTGACCCAAATTGGTCAAGGTGCGGTAGTGCATGTTCCACGGACCACCCCAGTTCATTTCGGAGATCTGGAATGTGCCGTCGCCATACACGGCTTCGACTACGGCAACATGGCCATAGGTGCCGTCGGCGCCATCCTGGCCGGGCAGGAAGGAGAGTGCGGCGCCGACCTGCGGCGTGTGGTCCACGCGCAGGCCGTACGCGGGGGCGCTGCGCCACCAGAAGCCGCCATTGCCCAGATAGGACGGCGTGCCGATGCCCATCTGCCTGCGACGTTCATACGCCCAGTACGTGCACTGGCCGGCGGCATAGGCGTTGCCATAGTCGCCGTTCGACGTGCCTTGGCCGCCGACGCTGGGGGCGGGGGCGGGAGCGGGAGCCGGAGCCGGAGCCGGAGCCGGAGCCGGAGCGGGCGCCGGAGCGGGGGTCACCGGAGTGGACGGCGTGCCGCCCTGTATCCACCCGGTTGGCGGCGTCCTGCTGCTCCTTCTGGAACTGACGATTGTAGGAATCGACCTGGGAGGCGATCAGTACGGTCTGGGCCGCCTGCTTGGCGGATTGGGAATCCAGACTGTCGACCATGGAGGACAGTTCGTTGCGCCGCGTCTCACCCTCCTGGCGTAGCTTGTCCAAAGCGTCACGTTCGCTTTGCGCGGTTTCGGCGGCGGTCTGTGCGGAAGCGGCCTTCTCATCGGACTGGGTCTTGAGCACAGCGATCTGCTTTTCGATGGCCGCCAAGCGCTCGCCACGGTTCTTCGACGTGCTCAGTGAGGTCGCGGCGGAGGAAGCCGCATTCGCCTCGTTGCGGGACAACGCGTCCCGGGACTGCATGGAGTTGACGAAGTCCTGTGTGCTGGTGGCACCCGTCACCACGCTCATCACGTCGGAAGCATTCGAGCCGTGCATCTCGTCACGGGCCAGCTGGGCCACGGCGGCGTGCGCGTCATCGTAGTCCTTGCCGGTCTGCTTGATCTGCTCCTCAAGCGTCTCCTTGTCTTTCTGCGCGGCGGAAAGACGTCCGGATGCGGCATCGGCCTCGTCCTGAGCGGTGGCGGCATCCTCGTTGGCCTGTGTGACCTTGGCCTGCGCGGCGACAATCTTGTTGTTGGTCAGATCGTCCAGCTCAAGTACCTTATTCGCCAGGTCCTGGCTGGCACCGGCCAGCTGCTGCTTGAGTTCGGCCTCGCGCTGTACCGACGCGGCGTGCTGGTTCTGCGCATTGATCAGGTCGGAATAGGTGTCTGCCTGGGCAGGCTGTGCCGAGCTGAACGCCAGACCTCCCACACAGGCTGCGGCGGCCACCAGTGCCGCCAGTGCGGGCTTGATCACACGTACGTTCGTCATATGTGAATAGTCCTTTCGCTCACTTAAGCCAATACCATAACATGCGAACCTGAGAGGCTTGCACATGATGTCATCACATTTCTCGCGGGTAAGCCGGTCGCGTTACGCCCTCAAATAACGCCGCAACGAGATGGTTGAAGCGATGATGGACAGCAGTATCGCGCCCACAACCAGGAACGGCGATATCACCAGTACCGTGAGCTGATTCACATAAGGAATCCATGTAACGGATTTCGCCAGCCAGCCGGTGACGAACACGTTGACGATAGCCGAAAGCATCAGGCACGAGAGCACCGAGCCGATCAGCGAGGCGATGGCGCCCTCCAGAATGAACGGCAGACGAATCGTCCAGTTCGAGGCACCCACGTACCTCATGATTTCGGTTTCGGTTCGTCTGGATGCGGCGGACATACGAATGGTGGTTCCGGTCAGCAGGATGGCGACCACCACCATCACGCCGGCGAGCACAGCCGTAACCGCCGTGGCTCGGTTGAGCACGGCGAACACCGGGTCGAAGATCTGGCGCTGATCGGTAACGTCTTCCACACCCTCCTTGCCAGAGAGCACTTCGGAGACCACCTGATATTTGGTGGGGTCCTTGAGCTTGAGCCAGAGGGAGTCCTGCATATCGTCCGCGGTCAGCGTACGGCCTTGGAATTCACCGTTCGGGTACTGCTTGGTGAAGGTGTTGTCGTAGAAATCCTGCTTGCTGACATAGTCGATGTTGGAGACCACGTCGTTGAGTTCATCGCGAATGGTTTTCTGCAGTGCCGTGATCTCATTGGCTGAGGGCGATTTGCCGGAAGCACAGTTCGCGGACTGGCTGGTGCCGTCGGGACATAGCCACACCACGACCTCGACCTTGTCGTACCAGTCGCCCTTGGCTTTGGTGATCTGCGCCTGAGTAAGCACCGAAGCGCCGATGAACAGGAATGAGATGAAGGTGACCAGCGTCAGCGACAGCAGCATCGACAGGTTACGGGTGAGGTTGGCCCACGTTTCGGACAGAATGAATCGTGCTCGCATGATGATCCCCCTTACTCCTTCGCGCCCTCAGCGGGTTGATCGTCGGATGTTTGGTCTGCGGCGGACTGCTCGTCGGCGGACTGCTCGTCAGCAGGCTGCTCGGCGGCGGACTGCTCGTTGGCCGGCGGTGCGGGCGGTTCCGGCGGTGCGGGCGGCTCCGGCGGGGCCGGTGGCTCGGCGGCGGATGACACGGACGTATCGGCAACCGCGGCGGTCGCGGCGGACTCGTCCTTGAACGGGTCGAACGCCTGGGTGCTTTCCAGGGCGGCGGCCTGCTCATCCAACGGAATGCCCTTGCCCCAGGTCAGCGTGTCTTCCAGCGGCGCGAACGTCTCGCCATAGCGGCCGGTGCGGCCGGAATGCACGGAGTTGGCCAGACGGGCGATGCCTTCGGACGGCTCGTCACTGCCCTCGATGGCCTTGGTCGCCGCCGCCAGCACATGATGGGCGGTGTCGGACTTGGCTTCGACTTCGGCATCCGGGAAGAACAGGGCGGAATCGTAGGAGCCATGAGCCTCGTCACGCACGATCTTGCCGTTGTGCAGTTCGACCACGCGCTTGCGCATCGAGTTGACGATCTCTTCGTTATGCGTGGCCATGACGATGGTGGTGCCGGTGCGGTTGATGGCGTCCAGCACTTCCATGATGCCCAGCGAAGTGGTCGGGTCGAGGTTGCCGGTGGGCTCGTCGGCCAGCAGAATCTGCGGGTGATTCACGTAGGCGCGGGCGATGGCCACACGCTGCTGCTCGCCACCGGAGAGCTCATGCGGGTAGTTCTTTTCCTTGCCGGTGAGCCCCACGGTATTCAGCACCTTGGGCACCAACGATTTGATGGTGGACCGCCGTGTGCCGATCACCTCAAGGGCGAACGCCACGTTCTCCCATACGGTTTTGTTATTGAGCAGCTTGTAATCCTGGAACACGAAGCCCAGCGAACGGCGGTACTGCGGCACTTGACGGTTGGTGATGCGCCGCAGATCGTTGCCGGCCACGCGAATCTCGCCGTTGGTGGCCTCTTCCTCGCGCAACAGCAGGCTCAAGAGCGTGGTCTTGCCGGAGCCGGACGCACCCACAAGGAACACGAAATCACCGCGTTCGATATCGAGGTTGATGTCGTCAAGCGCCGGTCGGGTGCCTTTGGGATAGATCTTGGACACATTGTCCAGTGAGATCAGTGCCATAATGCTGTTTACTCCTCGGTTTCGGCGGCGCGGCGCTGTTCGTGGCGCCAGCGGATGCCGGCCTCGATGAACGCGTTGATGTCGCCGTCGAACACGGCCTGGGTCTGGCTGGTTTCGTAGCCGGTGCGCAAATCCTTGACCATCTGGTAGGGGTGCAGCACGTAGGAGCGCATCTGATCGCCCCAGCTGGCCTTGATGTCGCCGGCGAGCTCCTTCTTCTTCTTGGCCTCCTCCTCGTGGCGCAGCACGAGCAGTCGGGACTGGAGCACGGCCATGGCGGAGGCGCGGTTCTGAATCTGCGAACGCTCATCCTGCATGGTCACCACGATGCCGGTGGGAAGGTGGGTGATGCGCACGGCCGAGTACGTGGTGTTCACGCCCTGGCCGCCGGGGCCGGAGGAGCAGTAGGTGTCCACGCGGATGTCCGTATCCGGAATGTCGATGTGATCGGTGGCCTCGACCAGCGGCACCACTTCCACGGCGGCGAAGCTGGTCTGGCGGCGACCCTGGTTGTCGACCAGACGGTGGGTGCCGCCTTCCACGGACAGTCGGCCGTAAGCGTAGGGGGCGTCCACCTGGAAGGTGGCGGACTTGATGCCCGCCTCTTCGGCGTAGGAGGTGTCCATGACCTTGGCCTTGAAGCCGTTACGCTCGCAGTAGCGCAGGTACATGCGCAGCAGCATCTGCGCGAAGTCGGCCGCGTCGACGCCGCCGGCACCGGAGCGGATGGTCACCACGGCGGAACGTTCGTCATATTCGCCGTCAAGCAGGGTCTGAATCTCCATCTGGTCGAGATCCTTCTGGATCTCGCCGATTTCGCTTTGCGCCTCGTCCAGAGAGTCCTGATCGCCCTCCTCGTGGCCGAGTTCGACGAGCGTTTCCACATCGTCGATGCGCTGGGAGGCGGAGTTCAGACGCTTCAGCTGCGATTCCGCGGCGGACAGCCGGCTGGTGATCTTCTGGGCGTTTTCCGGGTCATCCCACAGGCCCGGGGCCGCGGCCTGCGTTTCGAGATCCTTGATATCGGCCTTGAGTCGGTCGACGTCCAGCGCCTTGGCGATGGATTCGTATTTGGCGCGGGCTTCGCCGATCGCCTGGGTAAAGTCAAATTCTGCCATCGTGGTTTACCTTACTGTTGATTCTTTGAGATTCCTTGGGAAGTCACGTCCTTGTTGACAGCCTTCGCACATTCCTCTGGCGTTGGCGGGCATTGCCGCGCCACACGCGCATCCGCCTGCAATCCATGCTGTCAGAAGGTTCCGGGCCTGCCTTGCCGATAACCGGCCGGGCGACCTCACGAATCCCTCGCATCAGACGTGTTCAACTGCGGGCACGAATATGCGAAGGCAACGTCAAAGCCCCGCGTAAATCGCCGGGATGACCAGGGAGCCGAGCATGGCCACAGCTATGACCACGCACACCACACGCACGATGGTGCGGCGGCGGTTCTCACGCTGCTGTCGGCTGTCCTGATAGTTACTCACGAGACCAATAGTGTACTCACCGCTTACGACCGCAGGACTTGCCGCCGACGCCCGCCCTGCCGGTGGACCCCCACGGCCCTTTCCCTTGCGCTTTCAGCGCCGCCAGATGGTGTTTCATGGCCACCAGCATGATGTGCGAATCCTCAAGGCCCAGGTGGCGTTCGTTGTGGGCGGAATCAAGCGCGCCCTGACGTTTGGCGTAGGCGTCGAGCGTGTTGTCTCCGTAAGGATGCTCGTTGGTGGGTACCGCGCCGGGGTCCCACTGCCGGCTCATCGGCAGGGTATCGATGATGGTGATGCGCCCGGCGCGGTAGCTTTCCGCGTATCCGGCGACGTTCAGCATGAACCAGCTATGTTCGAAGGTGGCGTTATGCGCCACGTACGGCTGCTGGGTAAGCCGCGCGAGCAGGCCGGCCTGGGCTTGGGGCCATTCGTCGAAGAGTCGGTACCCGGCCTCGCTGCTGCGGCCGCGTACATCGATGCCGGTGAGTTTGGCGATGAGGGCGTTGCCGAGCGCCGCGTTTTCCGGCGGCACGCCAAAAGCGAGGCGGGACTGGCCGTAGGCGTCGCCGGCGGCGTAATAGCCCTGCTCATAGGCGTATGTCTCGGGTTCGCCGGCCGGGCGCGGACTGGCCATGTTCATGAACTCGAAGCCGACGTCGATGATGTAGTCACGTGCCGGATCGATGCCGGTGGTTTCGATGTCGATGCCCATCACCGCATCCACGTCGCGGCCGGGCAGGTAGGCGTCGCGCCAGTCGGGCTTGGGATGGTGTCCGGTAGCGTTGCCAGACGCGGCGGCACCACCCGGCAGAGCGGCACCACCCGGCGAAGTCGCGCCGGAGAGATTGGCGCGGGCCATCGCCGCATCGCCCGCCCGCTTCTGGAAGCGCTGGGCCTTACGCCGTTCGGCGCGTGCGTCAAGAATCGCTGCCGTACGATCTTGGACATCGTCCAAGGCGACTGTTGTGGGGAACTTGACATCGCTGTTTTCGGCGGCAGTGTTTCCGGCAGATGTGCCACCGGCTTCGCCGCTCAGATCCAGCATGCCTTGGTCATCGTTCGACGGGCCGCTGCCGGAGTACGGCTTGAGCACGGCAATGGTGGCCCTCGCCGTTCGCGACTGACCGCCCATAGGTGTTGCTGTTCGCCCAGATGCAACAGCGTGTTGATGTTGTCGTTGAGCCGACGATTGGCGTAGGCGAGCGCGCGAGGCAGACGATAGGAGCCGATGAACCGGTCGAAATCGGTCATGAATGCGCTGTTGCATTGGGCGATGATCGATTCCAGACGCTCGCGTGTGGCGTAGTCGGCCTTCAATGCGTCGTGGATGGACTGTGGGGTGGATTCCGGTATTGTGCCGACGCCATGCGCCAGGTCCAGAGAACGCACCCAGTCCCAGTCGATGGTGGTGCCATCGGCGTCCTTGGGCATGGACGCCGCCCATTGGGGAATGTCTCCCTTGGCGGCGTCGAACCATGCACGGTCGGTCATAGTGCGAAACCGAGCTCTTCAGCGGCCTCGGTGGGCACCGGGTCTTCGCACCAGTAGTCCTCGAGGTTCTCGTTGGTGGTCAGCGAACGGATTTCGGCGCGATCGATATACAACTCGCCGCTCAAATGATCGGTTTCGTGCTGGAAGATGCGTGCGGGCCAGCCGTGCAGCGGCTCGCTGTGGTGTTTGCCGTCTTCATCATCCCATTCGGCGGTGATGTCGAGCCAACGCTTGCGCACAGCTTGGTATCCGTCGAAGCTCAGGCAGCCCTCGTAGAACGAGGCGGTTTTGTCGCTGGTGGGTTTGTAGCTCGGGTTGATGATCACGTGGAAGGGGAATTCCGCGATTTCGCGCGGATCATCCTCGTCGTCGCGCACGTGGTCTTCGACCACGGCGAGCGCGAGCCCCAAGCCGATCTGGGTGGCGGCGAGCCCCACGCCGGGTGCCTCCAGCATGGTGGTGTGCATCGTATCGATGAGTTTGGCGAGCGTACGCTTGGAAAGCTGGCCATTATAGGCCACTGTCCGTTGGCGCAACACCGGTTCGCCGGCCTGCACGATGGGCAGGAGCTTCTCCTTGCCGCCGGTTTTGATGAGTTGTTCGACATCACGGTTGAGTTCGAGGTCGACTTTGGCGTTCTTTCCAAACATTGTTTTTTTCCTTAGGGAAGGGTGCTACAGCGCGAGTTCTTCGGCGACGATCTTGGCGAGGCGGGTGCAGACTTCGTCGGCGTAGGCCTGGGTGGCGGCCTCGGCCATCACGCGCACGAGCGGTTCGCGCGGGAAGACGTGTGAGCCCTCGGGAACGGTGCAGATGTCGACAGACAGCTCGAGATTGCGCAGCCAGTCGAGAAACGCCGAATTGAAGAGCGGCGTCGAGGATGCGGTGGTGAGCGTCGCGAGATATTCGATGTCATCATCGGTGAAACCGAAACCGTCGATGAGCTCGGCGATCTGGTTGGCACCGCAGAAGATGCCGTAACCGCCTCCAAAGGGATTATCGCGATAGAACGAGTAGAAGCACGCCTCGGTATCGAGCTTGCCCTGCGACCAATATCCTTGAGCCATCGTGATCTCGTAGAGATCGGTCAACAGCGTCATGTTGCGTGCCATGTGCATCTCCCGCTTCGCGCGTGTTATTCGCTTGCCTTGCCCTCGCCTGGCTTGCCCGAACCCTGACCGTGCCCCGACCCGCCACGGCGTCTGCGGCGGCGCTTGTTGCCCGAACCATTCGAGCCGCCTGAGCCGCCCTGTGCCGCGCTTCCGCTTACGGTCGATGAGTGCTGACCGGGGCGCGGACGCGAGGAACCCTGGTTCTTGCCCTGCGCGCCATCCTTAGACTGCGCACTCTGGCCGTTTTCGCGTGGCTTGCCGTTCGAGCGCCTACGGCGATTGCGCGAACGGTTCGCGTTGCTCGAGGATTGCTCGTCCTTGGAGCTGCTCGCCTGCTTGCGCGTGGAGTCGTCGTGCTTGATCTCGCTGCCGTCGGTTGCGGAGACGGAACGGCGGCGCTTGCGTTCATCGCGCGGCTTGGGCTCCGGCGAGGAAGACCCGCGCTTGCGTGGCTTGCGGCCTGATTCGCCCGATGAACCGTGCGAGGAAGAGCCCGGCGAGCCGCGACGACGACGGTGAACGCG
>OIDV01000693.1_pt1 | contig 11648 bp, 9 predicted proteins | sample 1581661 | NCBI WGS metagenome assembly OIDV01 (sample SAMEA3882516, study PRJEB24775) | human gut metagenome | biome: human-associated habitat; feature: intestine environment; material: feces | place: Netherlands | collected 2009/2010
GGTGTATAGAGCTCCATCGGCAAATCGAGCATGCTGTAAATGAAGCCGCTGTAAAAGTCTACGTTTGCGGAGACGCCTTTATAGATGCGGCGCTTTTCGGCGATGACCTGCGGCGCGAGCCGTGCGACGCGCATGTATAGTCCGTACTCGTCCTCACGGCCTTTTTCTTTGGAGAGACCCTCTGCAAAGCGCTCCATGATGCGTGCTCTGGGGTCGGAGACGGAATACACGGCGTGGCCCATGCCGTAGATGAGCCCGGCGTTATCGAACGCTTTTTTATCAAGCAGGCGGGTGAGGTAATCGCAGATTTCATTCTCGTTCGTCCAGTCCTTGACCTGCTCCTTCATGTCACTAAACATGCGTACGACCTTGATGTTCGCGCCGCCGTGCTTTGGGCCTTTTAAAGAGCCGAGTGCCGCGGCAATGGCGGAATACGTATCCGTGCCGGAGGACGACACGACATGTGTTGTGAACGTGGAGTTGTTGCCGCCGCCGTGCTCTGCGTGCAGCATAAGCGCGATGTCGAGCACCTTGGCTTCCAGCGGGGTGAACTGTTTATCGGAACGCAGAATACGCAGAATATTTTCGGCGGTGGTAAGCTCCGGCTTCGGCTGGTGAATGTAAAGACTTTTGCCGTCGTGATAGTGGCGATACGCCTGATAGCCGTAGACGGAAAGAAGCGGAAAAATGGCGATGAGCTGAATGCACTGGCGCAGCACGTTCGGGATGGAGATGTCGTCCGGGGTGTCGTCATAGGAATACATCGTCAGCACGCTGCGGGCGAGGGTGTTCATCATGTCGCCGCTCGGCGCTTTCATGATGATGTCGCGCACGAAATTTGTGGGTAATGTGCGGTAGAACGAAAGCTGTTTGATGAACCCGTCAAGCTGTTCTTTATTCGGCAGTTCGCCGAAAAGGAGCAGGTAGGCGGTCACTTCAAAGCCGAAGCTGTGGTCGCTCGGCATGCTGCGGACAAGATCTTCAATGCTGTAACCGCGGTAAAAAAGCTGCCCTTCGCAGGGGATTTTCACGCCGTTTTCCATGCGGCTAGAGCGGATCTCCGAAATATCGGTAAGGCCGGTCAGAACGCCGTTGCCGTTAATGTCGCGCAGGCCGCGCTTTACGTCGTACTTTGCATAGAGCTCCGGGTCAATCTTACCGTTTTTCACGCAAAGATTGGCGAGGGCTTCCATTTCGGGGGTGATTTCTGAGTATACGGATCTTGCCATGCAGTCCATCCTTTCTTCGTTTCCCGTTTGGGGTTCTGCGAGTTTTTTAAAATCGTTCAAAACTAGGAATGATATATTTTATTATAGCATATTGGTGCTGTGTGAAAATGTCGAATTTGTGAATTTTCCGCGTCAGAACCGTGTACATGTGCATAATTTTGTATGCCGTATCATAAGCATGATAAGACGGATATGCCACACAAATGGAGGCAGTGCGATGCGAAAGGAACGGATCGGAAAAATCGGATACAGAATTTGCGCGGTGCTGGCGGCGGCCGTGTCACTTTGGTGCATGGGGGATAATTTATGGCCGGTTGTAAAGGAAAACGGCGCGGCGTGGGCGCTTAGAGCGGCGGGCTTACAGGCGGCAACAAGCCAAGAAGTGCCGCAAGCGGAAGCATCGCCTGCGCCCCAAAAGGAGGCCGTAAAAGAAACGGAGCCGGAAGCAACATTGCTCCTCACGGCGACACCTGTGCCCGTACAGGAGGAAACAGACACGGAGCTGCCCGTACTGCCGGCGCCGACACCTGACCCGGAGCGTGAAACGGCAGCGGTCGCCGCGACCTTTATGGGCGGAGGAGAAGAGATAAACGGCTTTTTTGTGAAGGATACTTCGGACTCGGGGCTTGATTTATCGGAAGAAATTTTAATTGACCCTGATGTGCACGTGAAGCGCGACGGCTCGCCGGTGGTGCTGTTTTACTCCACGCATACGTCAGAAGCGTACTTGCAGTATGAATCGGACTGGTATTACCGCGACGAGAGCTTTCGCACGGAGGAAGAAGAAAAAAGCGTTGTGGCGGTGGCAAAAAGGGCGAAAGACGTGATAGAAGCGGGCGTGATCCACGACACGACAAGGTTTGACGAGACGTATTCCGGCAGCTACCAGCGCTCAATGGATGCGATGCAGGAAAATTTGCTGAAATACCCCACGATACAGATCACCGTGGATGTGCACAGAGACGCGTTCGGTGAGGAGGACGACGGCACACGGTATAAGCCCGTGGCGGAGGTAAACGGGGAGAATGCCGCGCAGATCATGATTATGGCGGGGTGTGACCTTTCGGAAGACCCGCTGTTCCCGGATTGGCGGGAAAACTTGCATTTGGCCTTGCGCTTGCAGCAAAAAGGCGATTTATTATATCCGGGGCTGTTTCGACCGCTGTTTTTCGCGCAGAGAAACTACAATATGCACGCCACGCACGGCTCACTTTTGGTGGAGGTCGGCACAGAGGTGAATACGCAAAGGGAGGCAGACTACGCCGGAAAGCTGCTGGGCGAGACGATTCTGGCGGTTTTAAACGACATAGCGGAGGAATAGCGGAAAACGGACGGGGCATACTGCATGCGGAGGTGTTTTGCATGCGCAAATGTGTGTGTTCCCGCGCGTTTTTGATGTCGTTTTTCTGCACCGTGCTGGTGCTGCTGTTTGTGTTCGGTATGCTGATGGTGGACGCCGAGGGAAGACGACTGAGCTTTAATGACAACGCCCCGCCGGCGGAAATGCTGTATCAAGCGGACGGTAAGGCATTTTTGAAAATCAATGCGTTTGAGCTGGACGCGAGAATCCCCGTGACCGGGGCAGTGAAGGTGTGGCGGTTCTTTGAAAAGTTCTTTTGTTTGCCGCAGAGTTCTAACGGCGAGCATGGTTAAAAGTTTTGCTCAAGCTTTTTCAAAAGCTTGTCAGATTCCAAAGGTGAAACCTTTGGTCGAGCTCCGCAGAGCTTGAAACTCTTTTGCTTACTCAAAATCAGGACGGGGGAGGGAACAGTCCAGTGGACTGTTCCCTCGTGGGAGACCCAATTAGGGGGTCTCCCAAAAAAGGCGGAGCCTTTTAGAAAGAAAATGCCATGCAAAAAGAAAAGAAAACCGTTCTTTTTTTTAACCAAATTAAAATTGTTCGTGATTTTTTAACAAATGTATAGTATAGTTGTTAGAAAGAGAACGCGGGCGGATGAATGCGCGATTTTGATGCCCAAAATGAAAAAGAGGTAGAATTTGCATGGCAAAAAAACAGTTTAAAGCGGAGTCTAAAAGACTTCTTGATCTCATGATCAACTCTATTTATACCCATAAGGAGATTTTTCTGCGCGAGCTGATCTCCAACGCGAGCGACGCAATCGATAAGCTTTACTATAAATCCCTGGCGGACGGCGCTACGGGACTCAATCGTGACGACTTCCAGATCTTCCTTGCGGCGGATAAGGACAGCCGCACGCTGCGTATCCGCGATAACGGCATCGGCATGACGCAGGAGGAGCTTGACCAGAACCTCGGCGTCATCGCAAAGAGTGGCTCGCTGAAATTCAAGTCTGAAAACGAAAAGAACGAGGATATCGACATCATCGGTCAGTTCGGCGTGGGTTTCTATTCCGCGTTTATGGTCAGCGACCACGTGCGCGTGGAATCCAAGGCGTACGGCGCAGAGCAGGCGTATTGCTGGGAGTCCGACGGCGCGGACGGCTATACCATCCGCGAGTGCGAAAAGGCCGACCACGGCACCGAGATCATTTTGCATATCAAAGAGGACACCGAGGAAGAAAAGTACAGCGAGTTCCTCGATACATACCGCATTCGTTCGCTCGTGAAGAAGTATTCCGATTATATCCGCTACCCCATCCGCATGGAGGTCGAAAAGACCCGTGCGAAGGAGGGTGCGGAGAACGAATATGAGCACTACTTTGAGGTGGAGACCCTCAACAGCATGGTGCCGCTGTGGAAGAAGAATAAAAACGAGATCACGGCAGAAGAATACAACAGCTTCTATAAGGAGAAGTTCTACGATTGGCAGGACCCGCTGAAGGTTATCCATACCTCCGCAGAGGGTACGGCGACGTATAACGCACTGCTGTTTATCCCTGCAAAAGCGCCGATGGATTATTATTCGAGAGACTACGAAAAGGGTTTGCAGCTGTATGCTTCCGGCGTGCTCATTATGGAAAAGTGCGCAGACCTGCTGCCGGATTACTTCGGCTTTGTGAAGGGCCTTGTCGATTCGCAGGATCTGTCGCTGAATATCTCCCGTGAAATGCTGCAGCACGACCGTCAGTTAAAACTTATCGCGACGCGCATTGAGAAGAAGATTGCGTCGGAGCTTAAATCCATGCTGGAGCACGACAGAGAGAACTACGAGAAGTTCTTTGAGAGTTTCGGCTTGAGACTCAAATTCGGCATGTACGAGAACTACGGCATCAACAAGGATAAGCTCAAGGATCTTGTGCTGTTCCGCTCCTCCACAGGCAAGATGCGCACGCTGAAAGAGTACGTTCAGGACATGAAGGAAAACCAGACCTGCATTTACTATGCGGCGGGCGAGACCCCGGAGCGCATTGCGCATCTGCCGCAGACCGAAGCCGTGCTTGACCGCGGCTACGAGGTGCTGTACCTTACGGACGATGTGGACGAGTTCGCGCTGATGGTGTTGCAGGAGTACGAAGGCAAGAGCTTCAAGAACGTTGCGGCGGAAGACGCACGCGTGCAGACCGAAGAAGAAAAGCAGGCTGCCGAAAAGCAGGCGGAGGAAAACAAGGCTCTGCTTGAGAAGATGAAGACGATTCTCGGTGAGCGCGTAAAGGACGTGCGCGTTTCGACGACACTTAAAAATCACCCCGTGTGCATCACGACGGACGGCGCGATCTCCATGGAGATGGAGAAGGTGCTAAACTCCATGCCGGGCGCGGAGCAGAAGGTGAAGGCCGAGCAGATATTTGAGCTCAACACCGAACACCCGGTGTTTGAGGTGCTGCGCCGCTTTGAAAACGACGAAGACAAGCTGAAAAAGTACACCGAAGTGCTGTACGATCAGGCGCTGCTTATTGAGGGCCGCTCCATTGAAGACCCGGTTGCTTACGCAAACAACGTCGCGGAGCTGCTTGCACAGTAAAAAATACCCCCATTAGGAGGACGGGCTATGAAGCCGAAAAGAAAACGGGACTTTACCGGCATGTTCATCATGGCGGTGCTGCTGAGCTTTATTCTGCCGCTTGGCTACCTTGTAGTACGTATTGTGTCGCACGGCGGCGGGACGGAGGAAGTGCGCAGCCGCGAAGACTATGTGCTGATGCTTTTGCAGTGCCTTTTGGGCATTGCCGCCATTGTGCTGCCGCTGCGGCTCATCCGGCAGAAAACGCTGCAGATTCCGCGCGTGATGCTGGTTTTGTACATTGCGTTTTTGTACTGCGCGATCTTCCTCGGCGAGGTGCGAAGCTTTTACTACGCCGTACCGCAATGGGACACGATTCTGCACACGATGAGCGGCGCAATGCTGGGTGCGCTTGGCTTTTCCATGATTGCGATTTTCAACAATGCGGAGCGCATACCGTTGAATCTTTCACCGGTGTTCATCGCCGTATTTGCGTTTTGCTTTGCGCTTGCGATGGGCGCGGTGTGGGAAATTTATGAATTCACGATGGATTCCGTTTTCGGCACCAACATGCAGAAATATATGCTAGATAACGGCACGGCGCTTATTGGGCAGGCAGCCTTGCAGGACACGATGAAGGACATCATCGTGGACGCCATCGGCGCAATGGTGATGAGCACCATCGGCTACATTTCCCTCAAGTACAAAAAGGGCTGGGTGGAAAAGCTGATGATCCGTTTTCACGTGAAAAAGCCCGAAAAAAACGGGAAAACCAAAAAGGGAAAGGATGAATGAGCATGAACGATAACCGGAACTACACGCCCGCTGGGCAGCCGGTGACGCAGCCGCTTTATAACGGGCAGCCGGTGTATACCGCGCCGCAGAATCCCGCACCAGTGCAGAACCCGACGCCGGTGTATACATATCCGCCGCAGGGCGGTAACGGCGCGCCCGTTTATGCACAGCCGGTGCAGCAGCCCGTATATTACGCACCCGTACAGCCGCCGAAGTGGGCGGACCCCGCGCGTTTGGAGCAAAAGGAGCTGCGCCGCGCGGCCTCCCGCCTTTCGTTTGCGACCATGACCTCTTTGCCGATACAGGTTTTGTGGACGACGCTTGCAACGCTGGTTTTAACGGTGTGCGGCGTGAATTTTATGGGGCCGAACACCATTGGCGACTTTCCGCCGACGGCGTATTACCTTATTTCGTCCATTGCATCGTTCTTATCCATTGTGCTGCCGTTCTCGTTCTTTCTGTTCTTTGGGAAAAGAAAGCTCTCGGACACGGTGCTTGTGGAGAAAAACGGTGTGCTGAACAGTGTTTTGCTCGTCTTTGCGGGCCTTGCCGTCAGCGTTTTGATGAACATTCCCGCAAACCTCATCTCGCAGCTTTTGGAGGGCGCAGGGCTGAACGGCGACGCAAACACGGCAGACCTTTTGGCGATGACGCCCGTGCAGGCACTGACGATGTTCGTTTCGGTCGTGCTCGTCGCGCCGGTGACGGAGGAATTTGCGTTCCGCAGCGTGACGACGGCCGTCATGCGCCGCTGGGGTGACTGGCCCGCGGTGATCTTCTCCGCACTGATCTTCGGCATGGCGCATTACAGCATTCAGTCCTTGCCCGTGGTGCTTATGGCGGGCTTTGTAATGGCGCTTTTGTATGTGCGTACCCGCAACATTTGGGTGAACATTTTCGTGCACATGCTCAATAACCTGCTTGCGACGCTGCCCATCGCCCTTGAGGGGCTTGTGGGCGCGGATGCGGCGAATATCGCGAGCAATTTGCTGACGTATATCGTGTACGGCTTGGGGCTGGTTGCGCTTGTGGTGCTGCTTATCCGCAATTTCACCGGTCATAAGGTGTTCCGCACGCCCATGCAGCGCGGCGTCCCGGTACGCGGGAAGGCGTTGTGGATGTTCGTGAATCCCGGTTTCATCTGCTACTTTGTGCTGTTTGTCGTCATGTGTATCGTGACGCTGTATTCGTAAGGGGACATATGCCGTATAATGCCATGAAAAACCGCGCGTTTGTGCCGGAGGAAAAGTTCATGCGCGAGGCGCTTTCGCTTGCGGAAGAAGCCTTTTCGGCAGGTGAAGTGCCGGTGGGCGCCGTTGTTGTGAAGGGCGGCAAAGTCATCGGGCGTGGGCGGAATCGGCGAGAAGAGCATCAGAGTGTGCTTGGCCATGCGGAGCTGGAAGCGATGGAACAGGCGGCAAAAGTGCTCGGCTCCTGGCGGCTGGCCGGCTGTACGCTGTATGTGACGCTGGAGCCGTGTCCCATGTGTGCGGGCGCGACGGTAAACGCCCGCGTGGACCGCATCGTGTTCGGCACGGAAGACGAAGCTATGGGTGCGTGCGGCACGGCTGTGTCGGTGACGTCGCTCAAAAACGCCTTTAAGCCCGAATTATACCGCGGATTGCTGTGTGAAGAATGCACGGCAATCCTGCGCCGGTTCTTCAAAGCCAGACGCGCGGAACGAACCGAAAAATAAAAGACCCGCATTGCAAACGGAATTTCCGGCTGCAATGCGGGTTTCTGCGTATGATTTCAAAATTATGTAAACTAAAACTCCGGGATGATGGAGCGGACGAGGGGGCGGAGGCCGGTGCCGGGGTTTTCCTGCTGGTGGTAGATCTGCCCGTCGTAGGCGGGGAGGTTGTTGCCCTCCACCAAAACGGGACCGGTGGGGGTGATGCCCACGTCCCAGCCGACGTACCGCATGTCGGGGCGGACCTTCGCGGCTTTTTTGCACAGCGCAATCGCTTCATCAAAATATGGCACGCGGAAGTTTATGAATGGCGTGCAGGTATCGGGGTGCATGTCGAAATACATGCCGGTTTTATCGGACATAGCGGGGCGGCGGATGACACCATCGTCGCAGATGAGCGCGTTGAGCCCGCCGCTTGTGGTGTTATCTACAAATGAGCCGTGGCGGCCCGTGCGCACAAAGCTGTACAGCACATGCACGTCGCCTTTGTCATCTGTTAAGGTGCAGACGCGCAGGGTGTTGAGCGAATACGGATACAGCGCGCTCATTTCCGGGTGCTGCTGTAAGGCTTCCTCCACGAGCAGTAAGCCGTTTTGCACCCAGTTTTCGCGCAGCCTTTTCACGGCCTCTCGGTCGTTTAAATCGGTCCCGGCGCTGTCAAAGCGTTTGACCCCCAGACCGCCGAAGCTTTCCGGCTCTTTTAAAAACACCACGGGGTGGTGGCGCAGAAAATCGGCAAGCGCGTCCTCACCGGCTTCATTGAGGTCTAAAAATGACCGTCCGAGGTACGGCGCAAATGTGCGGCAGAACAGCAGCTTGTTTTCAAAATAGGGGCGGTCTTCAGGGCTGTTTACCATGCGGGTCAAGCGCCAGTTATCCTGCATAGTGAAGAATGTGCTTCTCGCCTTTGCGCCGTGGATGTGCGCAAAACCGAAAATGTGGTAATCGTAAAATCCCACGTTATACCGCAAAATGCAGTACAGCATATCCGCCATGATGACGGGTGTGGGCGTTTTGGTCTCCTTTTTAACGTCGCGAACATACACCATCATGCGCTTTGCGTCAAAACCGCGAATGCGGCGCAGTAAAAGCTCCAGCTTCAGCATTTCTTAAAATCTCCTTACGAAATTCTTACAATTATCAATAAAATACGAGAAAGATTTTTGTTGATTTTATTATAGCATAAACCTGTTTAAAAGGAAAGAAAAAGATTTGCAAATTATTTTGGCGGATGCTTTTGCAAAGCGAAACCCCGCTGCGTTAAACAGCGGGGCGCAATTAGGAATGATTTATGAATTATGGAATTTTATGCTTCTTCGGACTCTTCCTTTTTCGGGGACACAGTGATGCGCACGCGGGTGGCACGCTGGTACTCTGTTTCTTCTACAACGACATGCAGGTTTTCAAAATCAAAGCAGTCGCCCTTTTCGGGGATGCGATCGAGCTGCTCAATGACCCAACCGTTGATGGTGGAGGCTTCGGAATCGGACTTCAAATGGAAGTATTCAAGAAGGTCGTCAAGGTTGGTGGAGCAATCGACAAGGTATTCGTTGTCGCTGACCTTTTGAAACGCTTCCACCACTTCGTCGTGTTCGTCCCAGATCTCGCCGACAAGCTCTTCGATGATGTCTTCCAGCGTGACAATGCCCTCGGTGCCGCCGAACTCATCCACGATGACGGCAAGGTGCGATTTGTTCTGCTGCAAAAGCTTTAAAAGCGCGGAAATTTTCATCGAAGGCGGGATGAACTCCACGGGCTTGATGATCTGCTTTACCGCGTTGCCGTCGCGCAGCACGAGGTTATGGAAATCTTTCTCATTGATAATGCCGACGATGCTGTCAATCGTCTCCTCATACACCGGCAGGCGCGAAAAGCCTGTTTCCGTAAAGAGGTCGGCGACTTCCTGCACGGTGCTCGTCTTATCCACGGCTTCCACGTCTACGCGCGGCGTCATGATATCGATGGCTTCAAGGTCGTCGAACTCGATGACGTTGTGGATAAGCTCGCTTTCGTTTTCGTTGATACCGCCGTCGTGCTCGGCTTCCTCCACGATGGTGAGCAGTTCGCTTTCCGAAATGGTACGGTCGTTAGAGACCTTTACGAATTTTTTCACCAGCTTTTTGATGCCCACAAGACATACGTTAATGGGCTTGAAAACGTAAATGAGCACGTTGATGATGGGCGCGGAAAACATAGCGAACGCTTCCGGGGACTCTTTTGCGATGCTTTTCGGCGTGACCTCGCCGAAAATGAGCACGATGATCGTCATGGCGATGGTGGAAACGGTGGGACCGTTGTCGCCGAATGCTTTGATAAACAAAACGGTGGCGAGAGAAGACGCACTGATGTTGACGATGTTGTTTCCCACCAGAACGGAGGAGATGAGCTCGTCGTAATTATCCACGAGCTTATAGGCGAGCTTTGCGCGCTTGTTGCCGTTATCGGCCAAGTTTTTGAGCCGGATACGGTTGAGCGACGAAAACGCCGTTTCCGTGGCGGAGAAATAGGCGGACAAAACGATCAGAACGATCAACGCTATGATCAACCCTGTACTGTGACTGTCCATCTGAGAAAAAATAACCTGTCTTTCCTACAAAAAATTTGCCGCAGCCATATGCCGCTTGGCATGTATAATAATATCGTATATTACCACAATACGCGAAAAAAAGCAAATCGAAAACCTGTAAATTTTTTGAAAACGCAAAAAGCGCAGGAGCTTTTCAAAACTTCCGCGTCTTTTTACAGAGCTTTATGGAATTTGTGCACGCTCTTTCGGCAAAAACGTGAGCTTTACGCGCGCCGAACCGTTTTCGTTCGGATAGTAATAAAGGTAAAGCAGCGATTCGTTTTCACCGAGACCGCGCCACTGGTATTGTAAGGTGCAGACATTTTCGCCGCCTGCATCTTTTTGCAGCGCCGCAAAAAGCGTATCGGTATCGTCTTCGGCGGAAACGCCGTCCATGTTCACGTCGGTCGTGAACGGTTTGCCGAGCGCTTTTTCAAGCTTGTCGTAGCAGGTGCGCATGTATGAAAAGCCGTCATCATTCGGCGTGCACGGTACGGTGAGCTCTGCGTAGTTGAGCTTGCCGACGGAGGTTTCATCGCCGCGGTATGCATCAAACGAGAGCTGCACATCGGCGGTTTTGCCGTAAACGTCAACGGTATAATCGGAGAGCGCCTGTTCGGTAGTACCGAGTGTTTTCAGCGCGTCGGTTTCCCCCTGTCCCACAGAGCCGATAAACGTTTCGGGGAATGAGACTTTCGAGCCGGTTGAGCACCCGACAAGGCATGTAAATATCGCCAAAAGGCAGAACATGACCGCAAATTGCTTTTTCATAAAATCGACCCTTTCTTAAAAATGGGTGTGTTTACTGGGGGGGCAAAGCGGTACATGGGGCTCATCCTTTCCGAGTTTTACAGCTCCATTATAGCATAAAGCTGTGGGCGAAAACTATGGAAGAAACCGCCAAAACATCAGGGCGGCGGTTGGTGCAAATGTTATTTTACGCGGTGTGGGTCCGTTTTTCATAAAAGCACGTTGTTTTCTGCGCTGTTTTCTGTATAATAAGAAATGAAAACACAAGCTGTGCGGCGGAAAACGCTGCGGTTTTGAAACGATAAATCAGACACGAAAAAGGAGAACCTTATGAATTATACGGAAAACGTAATCGTGCCGGAGCGCACGCTTTTGGTCTCGCTGGACACGGGCGAGTATGACGCGGAGGAATCGCTGCGCGAGCTGTGGGAGCTTGCAAAAAGCGGCGGCGCGGAGCCTATTGCGACGATGATGCAGAAGCGCCCCTCCCCGGAGACCGCAACGTGCGTAGGCAGCGGCATGGTGGAGGAAATTCGGAATTTCTGCGAGAACAACGAGATTGAGCTGATTATTTTTGACCGCGAGCTGACGCCGACGCAGATCCGCAACCTTGAAAATGCGACGGACGTGCGCGTTGTGGACCGCACGATGCTGATCCTCGATATTTTTGCGCAGCGTGCGCAGAGCCGCGCAGGTAAGGTGCAGGTGGAAGCGGCGCAGCTGAAATACCTTCTGCCGCGTCTGACCGGTAAG
>OIDV01000695.1_pt1 | contig 11628 bp, 8 predicted proteins | sample 1581661 | NCBI WGS metagenome assembly OIDV01 (sample SAMEA3882516, study PRJEB24775) | human gut metagenome | biome: human-associated habitat; feature: intestine environment; material: feces | place: Netherlands | collected 2009/2010
GCGCAGCTGGTTGTCGATTCGACGGGACTCGTGGCGCTCGGTGCCGAGCACGTACAGGCCGCCCAGCTCCTTGACCTCCTCATGCTCGTCCTTGACCTGGGCCTTGATCTCGTTCAGGGTGCCCGGCCAACGCTTCTCATACTCTTCCGGGGTGTCCTCCGGAGAGTAGCCCTCGGACTTCAGCTTGGCGTCGGCAAGGAACTCGACGTTACCGCCGAGCATGATGTCGGTACCACGGCCGGCCATGTTGGTGGCCACGGTGACGGCTCCCTTGCGGCCGGCGACGGCGACCACGGCGGCTTCCTTCTCATGCTGCTTGGCGTTCAGGACCTGGTGAGGGATCTTGGCCACGTCGAGCAGGGTGGAGACCACTTCGGAGCTTTCCACGGAAGCGGTACCGAGCAGCACCGGCTGGCCCTTGGCGTGACGCTTGGCCACGTCCTTGACGATGGCGGCCAGCTTCTCCTTCTTGGTGCGGTAGATGAGGTCGTCCTGGTCCTTGCGGATCATCGGCTTGTTGGTCTTGATCGGCAGCACGCCCAGCTTGTAGGTGCCCATGAATTCGGCGGCTTCGGTCTCTGCGGTACCGGTCATGCCTGCCAGCTTGTCGTACATGCGGAAGTAGTTCTGCAGGGTGATGGTGGCGAAGGTCTGGTTCTCGGCCTTGACCTCCACGCCTTCCTTGGCCTCGATGGCCTGGTGCAGACCCTCGTTGTAGCGGCGGCCCGGCAGGATACGGCCGGTGTGCTCGTCGACGATGAGCACCTCGCCCTGGGTGACGACGTAGTCCTTGTCACGCAGGAACAGTTCCTTGGCCTTGATGGCGTTGTTGAGGTAGCCGATCAGGGCGGTGTTGGCCGGCTCATACAGGTTGTCGATGCCGAGGAAGTCCTCGACCTTGGTGATGCCCGGATCAAGGATGCCGACGACTTTCTTCTTTTCGTCGACCTCATAGTCCTCGTCACGGTTGAGCTTCAGAACCAGGCGCGCGAACTGGCGGTACCAGCGGGTCACGTCGCCTTCGGCCGGGCCGGAGATGATAAGCGGGGTACGGGCCTCATCGATGAGGATGGAATCGACCTCATCGACGATGGCGTAGTGGTGGCCACGCTGTACGAGATCGAACTTCTCCCACGCCATGTTGTCGCGCAGGTAATCGAAGCCGAATTCGTTGTTGGTGCCGTAGGTGATGTCGGCGTTGTACTGCTTGCGACGCTCCGGCGGCTTCTGGTTGGTGATGATGCAGCCGGTGCTCATGCCGAGGAAGCGGTAGACACGGCCCATCAGCTCGGCCTGGTAGCTGGCCAGATAGTCGTTGACGGTGACGACGTGGACGCCCTGACCGTCGAGTGCGTTCAGGTAGGCCGGCAGCGTGGCCACAAGGGTCTTGCCTTCACCGGTCTTCATTTCGGCGATGTTGCCCCAGTGCAGAGCGGCGCCGCCCATGAGCTGCACGTCGAAGTGGCGCAGGCCCAAGGTTCGCTTGGAAGCTTCACGCACGGTGGCGAAGGCTTCCGGCATGAGCTTGTCAAGGGACTCGCCGTTTTCGATACGCTGCTTGAACTTGGCGGTCTGGCCCTTGAGCTCCTCGTCGTCAAGCGCCGCGATCTCGTCCTCCAAGGCGTTCGTCGCTTTGGCCACGTTCTCAAGCTTCTTGATCTGTCGGCCTTCACCCATGCGTAGGGCTTTGTCAACGATATCTACCACAATCACTCCCTTTGTGTATGGTGACTTTCCTCGATTGAGGATAGTCGCTTTCTCGCGATTTCCGAAAAGCTCCGTCCATTTTACGTAAGTTTTGACGTATCTTGTTTTTCGCATAAGAAAAGAGGCCCGCATGTATGACATGCGAGCCTCTTATCGTTCAGTTTTCAGCCATTAGCCATTACTTCTTGGCCACATTCTCCGGAGTGTCGATTTCGAAGACGCCGTAGCTCCAACCGTGACGGTGGTAGACGACGGACGGGCGTCCGGTCTCCTTGTTCACGAACAGGAAGAAGTCGTGTCCGATCAGTTCCATCTCGTACAGCGCCTCGTCGATGCTCATAGGCTCGGCGATGTGCAGCTTGCGACGGATGACAATCGGCGTATCCCCAACCTGGACCTCCACGGATTCGCCAGGGCCAAGATCGGAGGCGACCGCAGCCTGCGGGCTGTTGTTCGGCTCTTCCTCCGACACCTCCGGCTCGGGCTCCGGGGCGATAACACCCAGATCCACCGGGACCGGGTTCGCGTAACCACGACGGTGATCCTTGCGACGGTCACGAGTACGACGCAGACGCAGCGTCAACTTATCCAGCGCCATGTCCAGCGCACTGAATTCATCGGTGCTGGAAGCCTCCGCACGCACCACGGTACGTCCGGCGATAACGGTGATTTCCACGCGCTTGGCGGTATCGGCCTGACGCGGGTTGCCCTCATGGGTCAGCACGATCTGCGCGCGCTGAGCATCCGGGGCGATAGCGGTCACACGATTCATCTTGGTCTCGACCACATCACGGAACCTTTGCTTGACCTGCGTGTGGCGTCCGGTAACGACGATTTCCATGTTGACCTCCTCTAACTCAAGCGGTGTAACCCGCTATATGTGTTCCGAACGGCATCATCACCGACCGGGTATGTTTCATTGTAGACGAACAATGGGTGAACGGCCGGAAACTCGCCCAGAGAATATATGTTTATTCCCGGGCTTTTCTCTGCAATGAAACGATGTATATACTGGGGTTTTGGCAGCAGTCTCCTATAAGAAGATTTGATACCGGTTTATCAGGCTGGCTCGTTTGTTCGTCATGGTAAATACTGCAATGGATAGGCAGCGTTTTCTTGCTCTTTCTCGCACATACCAAGCTCTTACAGATTTGATTCGTCTCCATACGACACGCCACAACACGCCCGACACGCCCCATCCGATATTCGGCGCGTCGTTCACGAATCGCCCAACTATGCCCAACTATGGAGAAAACAGGATAACCGGGCAACGTCATGGCCTCACCGCAGGGCGGGATGCCGCCTTTTCCGCACCTTATGTATAATTGCAAGCTTGAGACCTCTTGATGGCCGCGGCCGTGATCTTCATTGGGATCGGCTGAGGAACTTCCGGGCTCCATAGAGCACGATGGCGGATAACGTCCGCCCAGGGCGACCTGAGAGATAGCGCAGCAGAGAATAGACCGCCTTACCGGTTTCGGCCGGTGGGTAAGGGTGAAACGGCGGTGTAAGAGACCACCGGGCCGCTGGTGACAGTTGGCCGCATGGCAAGCCTCATCGGGAGCAAGGCCAAGCAGAAGGCGTTCGAGGACTGCTCGTCCGAAGCCTTCGGGTAGGCTGCTAGAGCCTGACGGCAACGCCAGGTCGAGATGGATGGCCATCCGTGCCGTTGGCACGACAGAACCCGGGGTATAAGAGGTCTCACTCTCCACTCTTTATGTTTTGAGGATTTCTTTACACCAGCCTCTTTATGAAACTGACGTCACGCCCTTGGTCAACGGTCGCCGTCAATCAAACAGTTCCTGTGCGATTTGGCGCAGAATCTCAGGATTATGGCCTTTTCTGCCGCCCGCGCTCCAGAAGCGGCGCCTACGTGCATCGCGTTCCAGACCGGCGGTTTTTCTCGCGGTTCTACGGCCTAATTCCCATGCGGCTTCAGTAAACACGCCGTAGGATTCCGCCTCATCACAAACCTGTTGGGCCAGCCTACGGTCGACGCCTTTCCGTGTAAGCTCAGCGACCGCGCCCCTACATCCCATAAGACGGGTCGCACAGTAGCGCACCGCGGATTGCGCGTAGGCTTCATCGTCAATCAGTTGAACCCTTGTCAGTCTTTCGATGACGTCGTCAACCACTTCAGAGGTATAGCCCTTACCAATCAGGCGCTCACGCAGTGCGCCGGAAGGTCGAGGCGCAGCGTCCAGCAATCGCAATGCGGCTTCCCTGCATGCGTCAAGATCATTTGGATCCTTTGCGGCAGTAGAATCGCCGTTCCCGACACGCCCAGCGTGTCGCGCGTGTCGTGGCGTTTTCGTCGCATTTGCGCTTCCAGCGAACAAACTGGAACGGTCAGGTTTCGTTCGACGGTTCCACCTCTGAACGTTCGTGCGTTCTGGATCCTCTGAAGAAAGGGCAAGGCCCCCAGTATCGGCCGACGCCGGCTGAAGGCCCTGTTCCTTAAGGAAACGTTCGGCGCTGATCATATGTCAGGCTTTGGCGGCTTTTGAAGTTTTGGACGTCTTACCATCATCCGGCGCGCCCGCGGCGTCCTCCGCCCCATCGTCCTCGGCGAACTGGTCGGTAGGTTTGATCAGACCGAATGCCGCCTTGACCTTGTTCTCGATTTCCTCTGTGAGTTCCGGATTGTCCTTGAGGAACTGACGCACGTTTTCGCGTCCTTGCCCCAGCTGGTCGCCCTCATAGGTGAACCACGAGCCAGACTTTTTGACGACGTTGGCCTGCAACGCCATATCAAGCACGGAACCTTCCTTGGAGATGCCCTCGCCGTACAGCACATCGAATTCGGCGGTCTTGAACGGCGGAGCCATCTTGTTCTTAACAACCTTGACCTTGGTACGGTTGCCGACAGCCTCATCACCGTTCTTAATGGTCTGGATACGGCGGATGTCCATACGTACGGACGCGTAGAACTTCAATGCCTTGCCGCCGGTGGTGGTCTCCGGATTACCGAAGAACACGCCAATTTTCTCACGCAACTGGTTGATGAAGATGGCGGTGGTACCGGCTTGCGCCAGCGCACCGGTCATCTTACGCAACGCCTGACTCATCAGGCGCGCCTGCAGGCCGACATGGCTGTCTCCCATCTCGCCTTCGATTTCCGCTTTCGGCACCAAGGCCGCGACGGAATCGATGACAATCACGTCAAGCGCGCCGGAACGAATCAGCATGTCGGCGATTTCCAATGCCTGCTCGCCATTGTCCGGCTGAGAGACGATCAACGAATCGGTGTCGACGCCCAGCTTACGGGCATAGACCGGATCGAGCGCATGCTCGGCATCGATGAATGCGGCCACACCGCCGGCCTTCTGGGCATTGGCCACCACATGCAGCGCCAATGTGGTCTTACCAGAGGATTCCGGTCCGTAAATCTCCACAATACGGCCTTTAGGCAGGCCGCCGATGCCTAATGCCATATCCAAAGCCAAGGATCCGGTCGGAATGACCTCGACATCCTGTTCCGGGCGGTCGCCAAGTCTCATGGCCGATCCCTTGCCGAAGCTTTTCTCGACCTGCGCGAGCGCTGTGTCGAGCGCGGCCTGACGGCGCGGATCGATTCCATTCGCGGACTTGTTCTGTGCGGCGTTCTTTGCCGCGCTCGTCTGTGCCATGACTACTCCTTGTTGTTGACCGAGACGAATGAATGGATTCACCGTAAAACCGCATCATCCATCTGCGCAAGTTCAATCGGCCATTGTGGTCGAAGAACATGCATTTCGACACGCCGAAGACCGCTTTCCCTTGAAATTCCAGCATTCTGAAACTTCGCGGCGAGCCGTTGACGACCTGCCCAATCCGTGCTTCTGTGGATAACTATACCCCATTATCCGAACATCTGTTCGAAATCGGTGTTTTGCGATAGCCGAACTCCGCCTAACGCACCGGCATTGGTGGCGCGTTATGGTCCTTTCCCCAACGTTTGGAGTCAGGAATGTTCATCTGGTCGCACAGAACGTTCCATACCACGCGGGGCTCCTCCCCCATTTCAAGCGCTTCGACGGCTGTCAGACCGTTCAATCGATCAAGCACTTGGTCGCGTGCGAGCGCGCGGCCATAGCTACGGCCGAGTACCTCTTCAAGCAACTGCCAAAATTCACGTTCCTGCACGCGCCCAAGTGTACACAGCAAGCGCAACCAAAAGAAAACGCCCGACGGAACAAGCCGCCGGGCGTTAGACGTCCAACAGGAATCAGATTGCGACGGAATCGAGATAATCGGCGACCATGCGCAGCATCTGCGCCGTGGAGACGCCCAACGATTGCGCAATCGAGCTCAGCAGCTCGGAGCTGGCCTCTTTTTGGCCACGCTCCACTTCGGAGAGGTAGCCCAACGACACTCCGGCCTTTTCGCTCACCTCACGCAACGTTTTGTGGTCATGGGTGCGCAGATCGCGCAGTACATGGCCGATGGCCTCGCGAAGCGATACCTCTCTGGGTTCGTCGGTGGTTTCCGTGGCTGCCGACATGGATCGTGCGGAAACGCGTTCCGCGTCTTCCTCCCGCCATATGCGGGTCAATGCGGCCTGGCGCTCGTCTTTGGCCTTTTTGGCCGCGCGGGCACGCAGCACCTGCTGCTGGGCGAACATCACCGCGCGGCGCTGGGCTGGGGTGAGTTCCCTGACGCGGGCGTTGCCGCTTTGCACCGTGGGAACCATCGCCTTGAGTTCCATCTGTTCCTTGGTGAGTGTCGTCGTGTCCATGCCGCCAGCCCCTTTCGCTTTTCATACGTACGTCCACTATGGTCAACACCCATATTCGTGGATTATTCCTGTGAAAGTGCTGAAAGAGTCCTCAGTTTTTCCAGAATACATTGCACGGTTTCGTGCCGCACGGCTTCCCGATCACCCTTCAGACGCAGCTCATAAGCAGCTGTTTGACGCGCACGAATGCCATTGAAGCCACAGGGCAGGGAGCAGCCGATGTACACCAGGCCGGCAGGTTTGTCACCATCCGGTCCTGGCCCTGCAACACCGGTAGTGGCCAAGCCGATGACACAGTCTCCATCCTCGGTCTGTCGGTATAGTTGCGCGGTTCCCGCAGCCATCTGCCGCGCCACTTCGGGGTGGACCGCCCCTTCTCGGGCCAGCAGGTCGGCATTCACGCCGAGAATCTTCGCTTTGGCGCGAATGTCGTAGGTCACCGCCGAGCCGAGGAACACTTTCGATGCGCCTGGTATGCGTACGAAGGCGTCGGCGAGTAGACCTCCCGTCAGTGATTCGGCGGCGGCGATTTTGAAATGGTTGGCTTCGCAATAGCGTAAAACGGCTGCGGCCAGCTCATCGCATTGCGATTGGCTGGCCGCGGTCGACGAATTTTCGGATTCGCTCATCGGGATTTACTTGGTTTCCTTTTCGGATTTTGCGGTCTTCTTACGTCCGCCGAACGTGTTGACGAGGTATTCGCCGCCCGAATACAGGCATAGAATCAACGCCAGGTAAATCAGGGCGTACGTGATCGTGTAATAAACGGTCATCCACAGCGGAGTGGTGTTCATGCCATCAGCGAGGCTCCACATCGGCAGCATGAGCATGGCAAGGCCGATGCACTGGCACAGGGTCTTGTACTTGCCGGCTTGGGATGCGGCGATGACCTTGCCGCCGGTGTCGATGACGAAGAAACGCATGATGGTGATGCCGATCTCACGGATGAGGAACAGCGCGGTCACGACCCAGCCGAGCACTGCGTTGCCGAATTCGTTGAAGATGGCGGCGACGATCAGCGTGCCGCAGGTGAGCAGCTTATCTGCGATTGGGTCCATGAGCTTGCCCAGTTCGGTGACCTGGTTATATTTGCGGGCCATCCAACCGTCGAGCTTATCGGTGCAGGCGGCGATGATGAAGATAATCGCCGCCACCCAGCGCATAGTCGTGTTTTTGGTACCCCATGCGCCTGCCATGACGTACAACGCCAGGAAGATGACGACCAGGACGATACGAGAGAAAGTGACGATGTTCGGCGGGGCGTTCCACCCGTCAAGCAGGGACGATTTGCGTTCTTCTTGCTTTTCCATACCGTTCACGTTACCCCGATACCACTACTTGGCGCAATGCGTGCGATTGTCGCGTTCCATCATCGCGTGTCCGCAGCGTCGGCCGGCTGGGTAGAACCTGCGGTAAGCGACGAGGTTTCGCCCTTGATGAAGGCGAGCACCTGCGGCAGATCCTGCGGTTGGACGAGCACTTCGCGAGCTTTGGAGCCTTCGGACGGACCGACCACACCACGCGATTCAAGCAGATCCATGAGTCGGCCGGCTTTGGCGAATCCGACACGCAATTTGCGCTGCAGCATGGAGGTTGAGCCGAACTGCGTGCTGACCACCAGTTCCGCCGCCTGCAACAGCACGTCCATGTCGTTGCCGATGTCCTCATCCGGCTCGATGGCTTTCTTTTCGGCCTCCTTGGCCATCTCCTCGATATCCTCGCGATAATGCGGCTTGCGCTGGGTTCGCACGAACTCCACCGCGCGACGGATTTCGGACTCGTCGACCCATGCGCCCTGCACGCGGATCGGCTTGGCCTGGCCCATCGGCAGGAACAACGCGTCACCTTGGCCGATCAGCGTTTCCGCACCGGTGGCGTCGAGGATGACTCGCGAATCGGTGGCGGATGAGGTGGCAAAAGCAAGTCGGGACGGGATGTTGGCCTTGATCAAGCCCGTGACCACGTCAACGGACGGGCGCTGCGTGGCGAGCACCAGATGCACGCCGGCGGCTCGCGCGAGCTGCGTGATGCGCTGGATGGAGCTCTCCACGTCGTTCTTGGCCACCATCATAAGGTCGGCCATTTCATCGACGACCACGAGGATATACGGGTATGGTGCGACCTTGCGTTTGGAGCCTGCGGGCGCATGCACCTTGCCAGCGCGCACGGCAGCGTTGAAGTCCTTGATGTGGCGGAATCCGAAGAATTCGAGGTCGCTGTATCGTGCGTCCATCTCCTTGACCACCCATTCCAAAGCCTGCGCGGCCTTCTTCGGATCGGTGATGATCGGGGTGAGCAAATGTGGAATGCCCGCATAGGCGGACAGTTCGACTCGTTTAGGATCGACCATGATCATGCGGACCTGGTCAGGCGTGGCGCGCATGATCACGGAGGTGAGCATGGAGTTGATGAAGCTCGACTTGCCGGAGCCGGTGGCGCCAGCCACCAACAGGTGGGGCATCTTGGTCAGGTCGGCGGTCACGAAATGGCCTTCCACATCCTTGCCGACGCCGGTGAGCATCGGATTCGGATCGTTCCGGGCCTTGTCGGAGCGCAGCACGTCGCCCAGCACCACGGTTTCGCGATCGGAGTTCGGAATTTCGATGCCGATGGCGGATTTGCCTTCGATCACCGACAGGATGCGCACGTCGGAGCTGGCCACCGCGTAGGCGATGTTCTTCTGCAGGTTGGTGACCTTCTCGACCTTGACGCCAGGGCCAAGCTCCACCTCATACATGGTGACGGATGGTCCGCGCAGGAAGCCGATGACCTTCGCATCGACGTTGAACTGTTGGAAGGTACCGGTCAGCGCGCGGATCACACGATCGTTCTCCGGAGTGTGCGCGGCGTGCGGCGCGCCCTTCTTCAGAATGTTGAGGTCAGGCAGATGATACGGTCCCTCGGGAATGTCATCCGCCGCTTCCCCGTCAACGGCAGCAGCCGGCATATCGTCAAGGACCTCGCCGGTCGCGGCATCCACCATGACTTCCTTGCCGTTGGAGGTGCCGTCCTCGTCGATGACGGCCCATGGGTCGCTTGGAGCGACGCCAACCGGCTTGATTTCGCTGGACGGCACCGGCTCGGCGACGCTGGGCATGGTGCCGCTCGCGGTGCCGATCGGCGCGGACGAGAAGGAGCGTCCGCGACCGTTCTGCGGCATGGCCATGGTGCCGGACGGTGCAGCGGCGGAATAATCATCTGGATCATAATCATCGGCACGATAATCGTCCGAAGAAATGCTGCGTGGCGAATCGACCTGTTGGTACGGCTCGTCGACGATGGTTTCCGCGGTCTGTCCGTGCCGTTCGGCGGCATTAAGAAACGCTTCGTCGCCGGCGTAATGGTCAAGGTCGCCATCATCGACGTTCTTGCTCTTATGGGATGCGAAGCGTTGCTTCATACGCGTAAGGAAGCCCGGCCTATCGTCGTTTTCTCTATCCGCATCGGTGCCGTCGTGGGCGGGAACGCCTTCGGCGAAGGCGAGTGTCGTGTCCCCAACGCGTACTTCGTTCGGAAACTGTTCGGCCTCATCGTCAATGTCATCACGGTTTTTAGGCGTTCCAACAAACTTGGCCGCCAGAGCCTTCGCCTTGTCCGGTATCTGCGTGACCCGGGTATGGGTGATCAACAGCAACGAAAACAGGATGACGACTACGAAAATCGCAATGGAAAAGCCTTTGGAAAGCCCCCACGCCAACGGACAGCCAAGCACATAGCCAAGCAGGCCGCCTGCCCGCTGCAGCAAAGACATATCGAACTTCTGGGAGTCGGAGGCAATCGCCGCGTCAAGAATAGAGCAGACGGACCAGAGGATCATGAACCATCCAAGGGCCATATGGAGGTTCTCATCCTTGTTTTGTGTCTTGCGCATCAGACTGAACACCACAAGCGCCAGGAATACCGGCAGAATCACGCTGGTCAATCCGAACAGTCCGGAGGCCATGGCATGTAGGACCTGTCCGAAAGCGCCCTGGACACGGAACCATTCGGATGCGCAGAACAGCACCGCGAGAATGGCCATGATGAAACATGCGATGTCGCGGCGATATTTACGCAGTATGCCGGCGATCGGAGAGGAATCGACCTCGTCCATGACTTTGGTATCGCCGGAACGCGATTTGCCTGCGGAACCCTTGCCGCCTGATTTCGGGTTGGAAGATGCTGTTCGTGCCATAACAGGACTCGATTTTACCCATGGGCACCGCCATGGCACGACGACATCCGATACTTATCGAAAGTTTTTGCCGTTCACGCCGTCAGGCGCTTCGGCTAGACGATATCGCCAAGATGATGCTGCGTGTACGCATCCGCCTGCGCGTCGATCGCGTCGTAATCGCCGGCGTCGGCATGCTCGATGATGGCCATGGCATTGCCCAGCAGCGCGGGGTTGAGAGCCTGCAGCCAGTGGATACGCGGATCGCGGCCAAACCATCCCATCTGTTTGCGTGCCAGACGCTTCGTCTTCTGCGCGATGCTCATGAACGTGTCATTTAAATCGCACAGGCCATCCAAATAGTCGACAACCTGCTGGTATCCAAGAGCCTTGCCTGCGGTGATGCCGAGCCGGGGACGGATACGCTCCACTTCCTCGACGAAACCGTTCTCCAGCATCTGCTTGGTACGGATGTCGATGCGGCGGTCAAGTTCCTCACGCGGCAAATCAAGGCCGATCTGCACGGTGGGAATCACATACCGGTAATGCGGCAGGCTCGCCGAATACGGCCGGCCCGTCACTTCGATGACCTCAAGCGCGCGGATGGTGCGTCGAGGATTGTGCGGATCCATGCGGGCCGCGGCTTCGGGATCCTTTGTCTTGAGCTCGTCGAACAGCGCACCGGCGCCTTCGACCTTTTCACGTTCCTCGAGGCGTTTGCGCACCTCTGGGTCAGTGCCAGGAAAGGAAATGTCGTCGATGGCGGCACGGGCGTACAGACCGGAACCGCCCACGAGGATAGGGCGCACTTCCCTGGCCTGCAGTTCGGCGATTTTGGCGCGGGCGATCTCCTGGAAACGTGCCACGGACATGGCGTCGTCCGGTTCGATGATGTCGATCAGGTGGTGCCTGACCTCGGCCTGTTCCTCAGGACTCGCCTTGGCGGTGCCGATATCCATGCCCTTGTACATCTGGTAGGCATCGGCGTTGACGATTTCCGCCTGCTCGCCCTTGGCCTCCAACGCCTTGGCAATGGCGATGCCAAGCCCAG
>OIDV01000703.1_pt1 | contig 11565 bp, 10 predicted proteins | sample 1581661 | NCBI WGS metagenome assembly OIDV01 (sample SAMEA3882516, study PRJEB24775) | human gut metagenome | biome: human-associated habitat; feature: intestine environment; material: feces | place: Netherlands | collected 2009/2010
TTTACCACAAAAAAACTGTTTCCAGAAAGATTTCTCGTCTTTCCAAAGCTGTAAGCAGCATTGCTTAATCTTATTAATAGAATTGATAAAAATAGAAAAGACATTTGCTCCCGTCAGGCAGATGTCTTTTTTTGTACATAATCTTATCATCATAAACAAAAAGACATTTTCATACAAAAAGACGCTTCGCGTAATGCAAGGCGTCTTTTTGTAATTATATCCTATTAGTTATTGATCAGTTTATCTTCATCGCTCCAACTGTAAAGTTTTCTGATCTCTTCTCCTACTTTCTCTGCCGGATGCTCTGACGCAAGTTTTCTCATTGCGCGGAAATGTGCCTGACCTCCGGCTTCGGACATATCCAGAAGAAAGTCTTTTGCAAACGTACCATCCTGAATATCTGTCAAAATCTGCTTCATCGCTTTCTTCGTATCATCTGTAATGATCTTCGGTCCTGTTATGTAATCACCATATTCGGCAGTATTGGAAATCGAATATCTCATTCCTGCAAAACCGGACTGATAGATCAAATCAACAATAAGCTTCATCTCATGAATACAAGTGTCTCAAAGCCTGCCTGCATAAGAGCGCACACACCGCCGCAAAGAACCGCCTGTTCGCCGAAAAGGTCTGTCTCTGTCTCTGTACGGAATGTAGTCTCGAGGATACCGGCTCTTGCTCCTCCGATCGCAAGACCATATGCGAGAGCTTTATCAAGAGCTTTTCCTGTATAATCCTGCTCTACAGCTACAAGGCAAGGAGTTCCTTTTCCAACCTGATACTCGCTTCTTACAGTATGTCCCGGAGCTTTCGGAGCGATCATTGTCACATCTACGTTCGCCGGCGGAACGATTTGTCCGAAATGAATGTTAAAGCCGTGTGCAAATGCCAGGGTCTTGCCCTCGGTCAGGTTCGGCTCAATGCTCTCTTTGTACAGTGCAGCCTGCTTTTCATCGTTGATGAGAATCATGATGATGTCCGCAGCCTTTGCAGCCTCAGCGCTCGTCATGACCTTGAGGCCCTGTGCCTCGGCCTTTGCCCAGCTCTTGGAGCCTTCATACAGACCGACGATAACGTCAACGCCGCTGTCCTTCAGGTTCAGTGCATGTGCGTGACCCTGCGAGCCGTAGCCGATGATGGCAACGGTCTTGCCTGCGAGCTTCTGCAGATCGCAATCCTGCTGATAAAAAATTCTTGCCATGATAAATTACCTCTTTCTGTGCATGAATTGGTATGTTAATTTAAATGGACAAACTAAATTAGAAATTGATGGCCTGACGGATCGTCGTGCTGCCCTTTTCAAGGGAAACATTGCCGGTGCGGCAGATCTCAAGGATCTCGTAGTCGCGCATCAAATCGACGAATTCATCGATTTTTCGCGATTCGGAGGTCAGGCAAAGCATCAGGGAATCCTTGGAGTAATCCATGGTCTTCGCGCCGAACGCGTCCGCCGCGGCAAGGATGTCACTGCGCGTTTTGGAATCGTTTTTCAGCTTAATGAGCATCAGCTCGCAGCTGACGGAGGTGTCCGGGGTAAACTCTTTAATGGAGCAAACGTCCGGCAGCTTATAAAGCTGGTTCACGAGCTGCTGCTTCTGCGTCTCGCCGCCCTCAAACGTGACGGTGATGCGGGAAAGCGCGTTCGATTCCGTTTCGCTGACGGTCAGAGAAATGATGTTGAACTGACGTCTTCTGAACATGCTCGTCACACGGTTCAGCACGCCGAACTGGTTATTGACCAGAACCGCTACGGTATATCGATTCATCTCATTCACCCACCTTCATGATAATATCATCCATGCTGCCGCCCGGCGGGAGCATGGGCAGGACGAATTCGTCCTTATCGATCCTGCAATCGATGACATACGGGCCGTCGCAGCTGAACGCGTGCTCAAATGCCTTGTCGAGCGCCGCCACGGTATCAACAGCCTCGCCGTCCGCGCCGAACGCGCGCGCAAGCGCCACAAAGTCGGTCTTGCGGTCAAGAATCGTGTTGGAATAGTGCTTATTAAAGAACAGCGTCTGCCACTGACGCACCATGCCGAGCACGCCGTTATTCATCAGAAGGATGACAACCGGCACGTTGTAGGTTACGGCAGTGGTGAGTTCGTTGAGACACATGCCGAAGCTGCCGTCGCCCGTGACGAGCACGCTGCGCTCGCCTGTGCCGACCGCCGCACCGATGGCCGCACCGAAGCCCATGGTGCCGAGGCCGCCGCTGGAAATGAAGCGGCGCGGCTTTTTAAAGTTCACGTTCTGCGCCGCCCACATCTGGTGCTGGCCGACGTCCGTTGCAACGGCGGTATTCTCGCCGAGGTGTTTGTTCAGCGTCATGATCGCGTTGCGGGGCGTAAGGCCCGGGCGAATATCGAGATAATCGTTTTCGGTTTCTTTTAAGGTCTTCACGGCCTTTTCCCAGTCGTGCTTCTGCTCTGCGTTGACGAGCGGAATGAGCTTTTGCAGCGTCAGCTTCACGTCGCCGCGCAGGCCGCAGGCGGAGTTCACGGTTTTCGAGAGCTCGGAGCCGTCCACGTCAATATGGATGATCTGCGCAAGCTTCGCAAACTTCTCGCGGTTGCCCGTCACGCGGTCGTTAAAGCGCACGCCGAGCGAAATGATGAGGTCGGCGTCGTGCATCGCCATGGAGGAAGCGTAGTGGCCGTGCATGCCCTGCATACCGAGGAAACGCGGGTGGTCGGTCGGAATGCCGGAAAGGCCCATCAAGGAGCAGCCGATCGGCGCGTCAATCTTCTCGGCGAGCGCCAGCATTTCTTCCTGTGCTTCCGATGTGATGAGACCGCCGCCGAAGTAAATGAACGGACGCTTCGAGGCGTTGATGAGCGCCGCGGCTTCTTTGATGCGCACGTCCTTCGCCGCGTGGCGTTCTTCGGGCTGTACGGGTGCCTGCGGCTCGTAGTCGCAGACCGCTGTCTGCACGTCCTTCGGCACATCGATGAGCACCGGGCCCGGTCTGCCGGACTGCGCAAGCGCAAACGCCTCGCGGATGGTGTCCGCCAGATTCTCCACGGAGCCGACGAAGTAGTTATGCTTCGTAATGGGCAGCGTCACGCCCGTAATGTCGATCTCCTGGAAGCTGTCCGTGCCGATCTGTGTCGTGGGCACGTTGCCGCAAATCGCGACAAGCGGGATGGAATCGAGGTACGCCGTCGCAATGCCGGTCACAAGGTTCGTTGCGCCCGGGCCGGAGGTGGACATCACTACGCCCACCTTACCGGTCGCTCTTGCGTAGCCGTCCGCCGCGTGGGCAGCGCCCTGCTCGTGCGCCGTCAGCATGTGGCGAATTTCATTCTGGTATTTATAAAGACTGTCGTAAACGTTCAGGATCTGCCCGCCCGGATAACCGAAAACGGTGTCGCAGCCCTGTTCAATTAAAGTTCTGATGAGGATATCTGCACCTGTAAGCTGCATTCAATTACTCCTTCGTTAAGTATTCAAGGATGAGGTCGCCGCACTTTTTGCAGCCGACCTTCGTCATGCCGTCTTCCATAATGTCGGCAGTACGGTAACCCGCGTCAAGGTACTTGGAAACCGCATGCTCCACCGCATCGGCTTCCTTCGCCATATCGAAACTGTAACGCAGCATCATGGCGGCGGAAAGAATGGTGCCGATCGGGTTTGCAAGGTCCTGACCCGCAATGTCCGGTGCAGAGCCGTGGATCGGCTCGTACAGGCCGCAGCTCGTTGCACCGAGGCTCGAGGACGGGATCATGCCGATGGAGCCGGTGATCATGGAAGCTTCGTCGGAAAGAATGTCACCGAACATGTTCTCCGTCACGATGACATCGAACTGTGCCGGGTTCTTCACGATCTGCATCGCGCAGTTATCGACGAGCATATCGGTCAGCTCCACGTCGGTGTATTCTTCCGCCAAGCGATGCATGACCTTCTTCCAAAGGCGGCTCGTGTCGAGCACATTGCTCTTTTCTACGGAGCACAAACGGTGATTGCGCTTTCTTGCCGTCTCAAATCCGATGCGGCCGATGCGCTCGATCTCCGCTTCACTGTACTTCATAATGTCCGTCGCGACCGGCTGGCCGTCTGCATCATCGGTCTTATGCTCGCCAAAATAGATGCCGCCGATGAGCTCGCGCACGATGATGAAATCGATGCCCTTTTCGACAATAGATTTTTTCAGCGGAGAAGCGTCAGAGAGCTGCGGCCAGATCTTCGCCGGGCGATTGTTGCTGTAAACACCCATACCCGCGCGCAGGCGCAGCAGACCCTTTTCCGGGCGCTTCGGGCCCGGCACGTCGTTCCACTTGTCGCCGCCTACGGCGCCGAGCAGCACACTGTCGGAAGCTACGCACTTATCGAGCATTTCCTGCGGCAGCGGGTCGCCCCACTTATCGATGGCACAGCCGCCCATATCGACATCTGTATAATGAAAGGTGTGTCCGTACAGCTCTGCAATTTTATCCAGCACGCGGAGCGCTTCGTTTACGATCTCCGGGCCGATGCCGTCGCCGCGGATCACCGCGATGTTCTTCGTCATTTGTTTTCCGCCTCCTTGAGGGACTTCAGCAAGCCGCCTGCTTTGATGATGTTCTGAATGAACGGCGGGAACGGCTGTGCCTTATACGTCTTGCCGGTCGTGATGTCGGTGATGATGCCGGTATCAAAATCGACCGAAACTTCGTCGTTTGCGTTGATCTCGTCTGCCGCTTCCTCGCACTCGAGAATCGGCAGGCCGATATTGATGGCGTTGCGGTAGAAAATACGCGCAAAGCTCTTTGCAATGACGCAACCCGTGCCGCAGGTTTTAATGACGAGCGGTGCGTGCTCACGGGAAGAGCCGCAGCCGAAGTTCCAGCCCGCCACAATGACGTCGCCCTTTTCGACCTTCTTTACAAACTCTTTGTCAATATCCTCCATGCAGTGGAGCGCAAGCTCCTGTGCGTTCGGGGTGTTGAGGTAACGTGCGGGAATGATAACATCCGTATCGACGTTATCGGGATATTTGAAAACCTTGCCCTGTGTGTTCATGCTTACGCCTCCTTATATTCGGTGATGTAGCCGGTCAGCGCGCTGGCTGCCGCCGTGTGCGGAGAAGCCAGGTACACTTCGCTGTCCACATGACCCATGCGGCCGACGAAGTTGCGGTTCGTTGTGGCGATGCAGCGTTCGCCCGCTGCCAGAATGCCCATATAGCCGCCGAGGCACGGACCGCACGTCGGGGTGGAAACAACAGCGCCCGCATCGATAAATGCCGTCACGTAGCCGCGCTCCACGCATTCGCGGTAGATCTGCATCGTGCCCGGAATGATAATGCAGCGGATGCCGTCCGCAATCTTCTTGCCGTTCAAAATGCTGTACGCCGCTTCCATGTCTTCCATTCTGCCGTTCGTGCAGCTGCCGATGACGACCTGGTCAACCTTAATATCGTGCAGCTCGCTTGCCGGGTGCGTGTTCTCCGGCAGATGCGGACAGGCGACGGTCGGCACAATCTTTGCAAGATCGATATCGATAACCTTTTCGTATTCCGCGTCGGGGTCTGCTTCGTATACAACCGGCTCGCGTTCGCTTCTGTCCTGTAAATAGGCAAGCGTAATGTCGTCTACCGGGAAAATACCGTTTTTCGCACCGGCCTCAATCGCCATGTTGCAGATGCACAGGCGGTCGTCCATGGAGAGGTTCTTCACGCCCTCGCCGGTGAACTCCATGCTCTTATACAGCGCGCCGTCCACGCCGATCATGCCGATGATTGTGAGGATAACGTCTTTGCCGCTGCAATTTTCCGGCAGCTTGCCGGTCAGGTTAAATTTGATCGCGGACGGAACCTTAAACCACGCCATGCCCGTTGCCATGCCGGCTGCCATATCCGTAGAGCCAACGCCTGTGGAGAACGCGCCCAGCGCACCGTAGGTACAGGTGTGGCTGTCCGCGCCGATAATGCAGTCGCCGGCGGTCACAATGCCCTGCTCCGGCAAAAGCGCATGCTCAATGCCCATCTTGCCCACGTCATAGAAGTGGCTCACGCAGTGGCTGCACGCAAACTCGCGGCACGTCTTGCTCTGCTCCGCTGCCTTAATATCCTTGTTCGGCACAAAGTGGTCGAGTACGATCGTCACTCTGTCCTTATCGAAAACGTCTGTAAAGCCCGCTTTCTTAAACTCATGGATTGCGACCGGCGTCGTGATGTCGTTGCCGAGCACGATATCCAGCTTTGCATTGATGAGCTGACCGGCGGTAACTTCACGGAGACCCGCGTGCGCCGCAAGGATCTTCTGCGTCATGGTCATTTTCATTTTAGTTTCCCCCTTTGATCATATTGTTGTAAGCACTCAACAGCGCCTTTGTATTCGCCTTTACAACGTCGGTGTCGGTGCCTGCGCCCCAGAACATCGAACCGTCTTCCTTTTCAAGGCCGATGTACGAAGCCGCCACGCTCTGCGAGCCCTGTCCCTGCATACTGTGCTGGGTAAAGACCTGCAAGGTGTACTCTGCACCGGTGTACGCACGCAGCGCGTTGTTGATCGCGTTGAGGGAGCCGTTGCCCTCCGCTTCCATCTCGGTCTCTTCGCCGTCCTTCGCGAACGTGATGCCGATCTTCACGTTGTCCTTGTCGCGCATAAACTCAAAATCCGTCACGGTAACACCGTTCGTCAGATTGAGGTAGTTCTCTTCAAAGATATTCAGAACCTCATCCGGCTTCAGTTCCTTGTGCTCGTGGTCGGAAATATCCTTGCACAGATAGCTGAAGTGCTCGCGCATTTTCGGCGGCAGGTTATAGCCGTACGTCTGCTCCAGCAGATAACCGATGCCGCCCTTGCCGGACTGAGAGTTGACGCGGATAACGTCTGCGTCGTACGTTCTGCCGATGTCCTTCGGGTCGATCGGAATGTACGGTACGTTCCACTGATGCAGCTTATTTTTCGCTCTGTATTTCATGCCCTTTGCAATCGCATCCTGGTGGCTGCCGGAAAACGCCGCAAACACCAGTGCGCCCGCATACGGGGCTCTTTCGTACACATGCATACGCGTGCATTTTTCGTATTCGTCCACAAGGTACGGCATGTCGGAGAAGTCGAGCTTCGGGTCAACACCGTGGGAGTACATGTTCATCGCAAGCGTAATGATATCCACGTTGCCGGTACGTTCACCGTTGCCGAACAGCGTACCCTCTACGCGGTCTGCGCCGGCAAGGAGCGCCAGCTCGGTGTCCGCAACGCCCGTGCCGCGGTCGTTGTGCGGGTGCAGAGACAAAGTCACGAATTCACGGTACTTGAGGTTCTCGCTCATGTACTCGACCTGCGAAGCATACACGTGCGGCATGCTCATTTCCACCGTGACCGGCAGATTGATGATGACGTTGTTCGTCTCACTCGGCTCCAGAACGTCGAGAACCGCGTTGCAGACCTCCAGCGCGTATTCCGGCTCGGTGCCCGTAAAGGACTCCGGGGAATACTCAAAGCGGAAGTTGCCTTCGTATTCGGCCGCAAGCTTTTTGACGAGCTTCGCGCCGTCTACGGCGATCTTCTTGATTTCCTCCTTGGACTTCTTAAACACCTGCTCGCGCTGTGCAACGCTGACGGAGTTATAGAAGTGGATAATCGCGCTCGGTGCGCCCTTGCACGCGTCGAATGTCTTACGGATGATGTGCTCGCGGCACTGGGTGAGCACCTGCACGGTAACGTCCTCGGGAATCATGTTGTTGTCAATCAGCGTGCGGAGGAACTCATATTCCGTCTCGCTCGCCGCCGGGAAACCGACCTCGATCTCCTTAAAGCCGACCTGCAAAAGCACTTTGTAGTATTCAAGCTTTTCTTCAAGGCTCATCGGGATGACAAGGCTCTGGTTGCCGTCGCGCATATCCACGCTGCACCAGATCGGCGCCTTTTCAATGTGGTCTTTTTCCACCCACTTGTTATATTCTTTCGATACCGGGAAGTACCCGACCTTATATTTGCTTGCGTCCATCATTTTGCTTTCTCCTCTCAACCCTTGGTGGTTCTGAAGCCTGCTTCACGCAGGGCGTTTTTGATCGTTTTCACATGGTTGTTGTCGCGCGTCTCCATTTCGATGCGCAGGAAGCAGCCGTTAATGCTTTCGGTGTTGCCCTTTTCATAGTGCACGCCGGTCACGTTGCCGCCGCAGTCCGCGATGATCGAAGAGATCTCCTTGAGCTGACCGGGCTTGTCGATAAGCTCGATGAGGAGGCTCGCGGAACGGCCGGAGTTCATCAGGCCGCGGTCAATCACGCGGGAAAGGCTCGTCACGTCGATGTTGCCGCCGGAGACGATGCACACAACGCGCTTGCCCTTTAAATCAAATTTATTGAACATCACGGCGGCAACGGAAGCAGCGCCCGCGCCCTCCGCGATCATTTTCTGCTTTTCGATGAGTGCCAAGATTGCGCTCGAAACTTCGTCCTCGCTCACCAGCGCGATGTCATCCACATATTTTTTGACAATCTCAAACGTGTTGTCACCCGGGCGCTTTACGGCGATACCGTCCGCCACGGTCTGCACAGTGTCGAGTGTCTCGATTTTGCCGTCGTGAATGGAGTTGTACATGCTCGGTGCGCCGGTCATCTGTACACCGTACACCTTCACGCTCGGGCGGATGTGCTTTGCGGTATACGCAATGCCGGAGATGAGTCCGCCGCCGCCCACCGGCACCACAATGGCATCGATGTTGTCAAGGTCATTCAGAACCTCCAGCGCGATGGTGCCTTGACCCGCGATAACGTCTTCGTCGTCAAACGGGTGCACGAACGTATAGCCCTCTTTTTCTTTCAATTCAATCGCCTTGTTATACGCGTCGTCGTAAACGCCCTCCACAAGGCAAACCTCTGCGCCGTAGCCCTTTGTGGCCTCCACCTTGGAGATCGGTGCGGAGTCCGGCAGACAGATGAGCGATTTGATGCCGTTTTTCGTTGCCGCCAGCGCCACGCCCTGTGCGTGGTTGCCCGCGGAACAGGCAATAACGCCTTTCGCTTTCTCTTCTGCGGAAAGCTGGGAGATCTTATACGCAGAGCCGCGCACCTTAAAAGAGCCGGTGATCTGCAAATTCTCGGGCTTTAGGTACAGGTCGCAATCCGGCGCGATGCCGTAGGTCTTCACGACGTTTGTTTCGCGGATGATGCTCTTTAGAACGGTTTGTGCATCAAATACTTTGTCTAATGATAACATGTTCTTCTGCCTTTCCTGCTGTGTTCGGTTTAAAGCCTTATGAATTTGAAAGTTTGTGCTTTCAAACTTGCAGCTTGTTTCCTTGTTCTTCCGCTTTGAAGTGTAAAAAAACCGCCTCAAAGCCGTTTATGCTTTGAGACGGGTGTAATAACTAAATTATGCACTCGCGGTACCACTCAAATTGCGGAGAACCTCCGCCACTCTTCGAAGTCCAATAACTTCTATGCACTGACGTAGCAATCACGGGATACCCTACTGAATTCGCTGTTCAGGCATCCGGCTCGGAAGGGAGAAATCTCTGCATCTCTGCACCGGTTCACACCTGCCACCGGCTCTCTGAAACAGCTTTGCACAGACAGTCTTCGTCATCGCTTTTTGTTATGAAATTGAATAGATTATAACACCCGCTTTCCCCGTTGTCAATGCTTTTCGACCGCCTTGTCAAAATTTTTCTTTTGTAAGTTTTGCAGGAAACACCTTTTCTCCCATCGTTTTTCCTTTTTTCGCAAATCGGGCGCTTTTTCCGCAATTCACGCAAAAAGTGTGGAAAACAACGCGCAAAATCCGCAGTTCTGCCATAGCCAAAATAAAAAAGGTATGATAAAATAAGAAGGTTGAAAAGAGACTATGTATTTTCGGGTGATTTTCGTGACAAAAAGCATGACAGAGGGTAAGCCCCTCAAGCTTATCCTGCAATTTGCGGTGCCGCTTTTGCTCGGCAACCTCTTGCAGCAAATGTATAATCTGGTTGATGCCGCCATCGTCGGCCGTGTGCTCGGCACCGGCGCACTTGCCGCCGTCGGCGCTACAAGCAGCGTGCAGTTTCTGGTACTCGGTTTCTGCATCGGCATCTGCATCGGCTTTGGTATCCCCATCGCCAAAAGCTTCGGCGCAGAGCGCCTTGATAAAATGCGTTCGTACATTTTCAACTCCGTGCTGCTTACCGCCTTATTCGCGGTGCTCATCACGGCGGTATGTTCTCTGTGCTGCACGCTCATTTTACAAATGCTCTCCGTACCGCAGGATGTTTTTGACGACGCCTACGCGTATCTCATCGTCATTTTCCTCGGCATCCCCTTTACCTTATTATACAATCTGCTCTCCAGCATCCTGCGCTCCGTCGGTGACAGCCGCACGCCGTTCCTGTTCCTCGCCATCTCGACCGTCCTGAATATCGGTCTTGACCTGCTCTGCATCATTGTCTTCAAGTGGGGCGTTGCGGGCGCGGCTATCGCCACCATCGCAGCGCAGGCGGTCAGCGGCATTTTGTGCCTCATCTATATCCGCTTCCGCGTGCCGCTCCTCACGCTTTCCCGCGCAGACTGCAAAGCGGATGCCGAATCCATCCGTGACCTCGTCGTCATGGGCATCCCCATGGGGCTTCAAACCTCCATCACAGCCATCGGCAGCATGGTCATGCAGGCGGCGAACAACGGTCTCGGCAGCGTGTACGTTTCGGGCTTCACGGCCGGCATGCGCTTAAAGCAGTTCTGCATGTGCCCGTTTGATGCCCTCGGCTCTGCTGTTTCCGTCTTCTGCGGTCAGAATCTCGGTGCAAAAAAGCCGGAGCGCATTCGGCAGGGCGTACGGCTCGGCGTCATCGTCGGCGTCGCCTACGGCTTCTGCATCGGCCTTGTCATGATCTTCTTCGGCCGCAGCATGTCCACGCTCTTTGTTGAATCGAGTGCAGGCGACGTGCTCGACGCTTCCGCAAAATATCTGCGCTGCATGGGCTACTTCTTCTGGAGTCTCGGCATCCTCAATATCTGCCGTATGGCGACACAGGGCATCGGCTTCTCCGGCCGCGCGGTATTCTCCGGCGTAACGGAAATGTTCGCGCGCTCCATCGTCAGCCTCGGCTTTGTCGGCGCGTTCGGCTATACGGCTATCTGTTTCTCGGATCAAACCGCGTGGATCGCCGCTGTGCTCTACATCACCCCCACCTGCCTGCACTGTATTAAGAAAGTCACAAAGCAGATCGAAGCGGAAAAAGCGAACGCCAATCTCTCCGAAAGCGTTGGTTAAAAGTTTTTGATCCAACTTTTTTCAAAAAGTCGGTCAGATTCCAAAGGTGAAACCTTTGGTCGTCGTCCGCAGACGACGAAATCCCTTTGCCTACCCAAAAATCAGGAGTGATAGTAAGCAATGCTTCGCATTGCTAGAACTGTCCGGTGGACAGTTGAACCGCAAGGGACTCCCATCTCAACTATATAAAAGGAACCCATCTATGAACGAAACTATTGTAACACTCAAAAAAGGCGAAGGCCGCGCTTTCAAAGCGGGCGGTCTTTGGATCTATGACAACGAGATCGAAAGCATCCACGGCACGTTCAAAAACGGCGCCGTCGTCACCGTGCAGGAGCAAAACGGCTGCCCGCTCGGCCGCGGCTTCATCAACCAGAACTCCAAGATC
>OIDV01000718.1_pt1 | contig 11276 bp, 8 predicted proteins | sample 1581661 | NCBI WGS metagenome assembly OIDV01 (sample SAMEA3882516, study PRJEB24775) | human gut metagenome | biome: human-associated habitat; feature: intestine environment; material: feces | place: Netherlands | collected 2009/2010
ATTTAGTTACTGTATAACCAAACATGAAAACAGACAACCTCATCCCCGCAGCCCCGCTTGACCGGCGGGAGCTTGCACCCGGCGTGCAGCTCTGCTTCACCCGGCTGGACGCGCCGCTCTGCCCGCCCCCGCTGGACTGGCCGCGGCTGCTCGTCTTTGACTTCTGCCGCAGCGGACGACGCGCCATCCCGGACGGCGCACAATATGCCATCGTGACGGAGGGTCATGCCGCCGTCAGCTTTGCTGTGCCCGGTGCGGACTTCTACCTGCCCGGCAGCCAGTACGAGGCGCTGCAGCTTTTCATTGACCCCGACGCCGTGCAGGCAGACAGCTTTTTGACGCTGATGGGGCTGGAAATAGGCGGCATCGCGGATTATTTCTGCCGCGGCGGCGTTCACTGCTGCCCGATGAGCGACGCCATCACGGCCATTGTGGACGAGGTCTGGGACGACGCCGCCTACGCCGCTCCCGGCGAGCTGCGCTATGCCGCCGTGCGGCTGCTGTATGAGCTGCTGCGCCTGCCCGACGAGGCAGACACGGCCCGCTGCCCCGCGCGGCAGGTCGAATGCGTGCGCGAGGCCGAGACGCTGGTTCTGCAGGACCTCTCGGTCCGCCGCCCGGCCCGGGAGCTGGCCGACCATTTTGGTTTGAGCGAGAGCGGCTTCAAGCTGTACTGCCAGAACGTGCTGGGCGAGGGGTATCTCGCCTACTTCCGCCGCCGCCGGCTTGAAAGAGCCGCCGAGCTGCTGCGCACGACCCCCCAGCGGGTGCAGGACATCGCCGCCCGGGTCGGGTACGAGAGCCAGGGCCGCTTTGCCCAGGCGTTCTACGACCAGTTCCGCCTGACCCCGCTGGAATACCGGCGCTTGTCGAAGTAAAATGCCCTTGGCCACCTCCCTCGCAGTGGGAGGCAAGAAAGCCACGACCCGAAAGGAGCGGAAAATTGAACAACATCACGCGCTCGATTTTCCGTGCCATTCATGAGGGGCGGTGGTTGAGCATTGAATACAAAAACCAACAGACCCAGCAGACCAAATACTGGGTCGCTATCCGCGGGCTGAACCCCAGGACCCGCACCCTGAACGTTGACGGGCTGCATCTGGGCAAATTAAGCGTGCAGGCGCTCGACCATATCAGCATTGACCGCATCCAGACCGCCGAGGTCGTCGACGGCTCGTGGTGCCCCGTCAACCAGACGCTCATCGACGACATCCGCGACAACCCCGGGCGGTACGCGGCGCTGTTTGACAACGCCGCCAACCTGCGGGTGCTGGACTATCTGGCCGCCTGCAACCGGCTGGACGCCACGCCCTACCAGTCCAACTACAGCCTGATCCATCAAATTGACGCCGACTGCTTTGCCGATTATAAGGAGGACACGCTGGAGCTGACCGACGACCAGTTCCGTGAGCTGGTGGGCCGGTTCCAGCGCCGGGTCGAGGACCGCCGCCAGAACGCCGCCCGCCCCAGCCTGCCCACGCTGGGGCTGAACCTTATCAGTATTGACACCCGGCAGGGGCTGTACGTGCTGGCCTACCGCCCGCTGCGGCTCGACGTAAAAAAGCGCGTCCTGCGGGCCGAGCCGGAGCCGGTCATCTGCCGGGAGTTCACCGTCAACGGCAGCAAGCTGAGCATCCATCAATTTCTGGATGCCGACGACTATACGCTGCTGGACGAGTTCACGAAGCACGCCGAGACCATCAAGGACCGCATCACCCGCAGCAACCCGCGGGTACGGGTCGATGACCTGCCCTACCTCGTCGCCATCAGCCGCGACTGCCCCGTGGACTTAGAGCATGAGTACCGCGGCATCCTTACTATGTTCGAGGACCCCTCCGGCGAGACGGCCACCGCCCCGCTGCGGGCCTTCTTCGGCGAGATGACCGCCAAGCCGCGCCGCCGCAAGTCCTACCCGCTGGCGCTGCTGAACAACAAGGTCAATCTGGACCAGCTGCTGGCCATCAACAACGCCATGCGCTATCCGCTGGCCTACGTGCAGGGCCCGCCGGGCACCGGCAAGACCAACACCATCGTCAACACGCTGACGACGGCGTTTTTCAACGAGCGCACGGTGCTTTTTTCCAGTTACAACAACCATCCCATCGACGGCGTTGTGGAAAAGCTGCAGGCCGTCACCTACCACGGCCAAACCGTGCCGTTCCCGATCCTGCGCCTTGGCAACAACGAAAAAACCGCCGAAGCCCTGCGCACCATCGACCAACTGTTTGAGCAGTGCAAAAAAATCCCCGTGCCGGAGCGGCTGCTGGACAAAAACCACGCGGACCGCACGGCCCGCGCCAAACAGCTGACCGCCCTGCTGGAACGGTATGAGCGCATCCTTGATTTGCGGGAGCGGCGGGAGACCATCCGGCGCCTGCTGGACGCCCGCGGCCAGATGAACTTCCAGTACGAGCTGCAGGCCGGGCAGCTGCCGCAGGTGGACCGTGAGCTGGCCGCCTACGGCAGCATCGACTCTGCCGACGCGCTGGCTCTGCTGGACCGCAACGAGGACGAGCTGCTGCGCTACCTCTACTACACCTCAGCCCGCTGCATCCGCCGGTTGGAGGAGCCGAAATACAACGATTTAATGAGCATCGTCCACAGCCCCGACACCGACAAGGAGCGGGTCACGCAGTTCAACAAGTACATCTCGGAGCCGGAGAACCTGAAAAAGCTGCTGCGCGTCTTTCCCATTGTGGCCACGACCTGCATCTCCGCCCACCGTCTGGGCGACCCGGAGCCGAGCTTTGACATGGTCATCATGGACGAGGCCAGCCAGTGCAGCACGGCCATGTCTCTTGTGCCCATCCTGCGCGGGGCGTCGCTGATGCTTGTGGGCGACCCGCAGCAGCTCTCGCCTGTCATTCTGCTGGACCCCGCCGACAACCGCACGCTGCGCCGCCGCTACGGTGTCACGCAGGAGTACGATTACATCGAAAACTCGATCTACAAATGCTTTCTGGCCTGCGACGCCGTCAGCGACGAGACGCTGTTGAGCTACCACTACCGGTGCAGCCCCAAGATCATCGAGTTCAACAATCGCAAATACTACAACCACAAGCTGCACATTGCCAGCCACGAGACAGACCCCACGCCGCTCGTCTATGTGGACGTGCCCAACGACACCACCGACGAGAAAAACACCGCCCCGCAGGAGGTGCGCCGCATCGAGGCATACCTGACCGCGCACCCGGACAAGCAGGTGGGCATCATCACGCCGTTTGCGAAGCAGCGCGCCGCCATCGAGGCCATGCTGCGCGCGAAGCACTTTGAGAACGCCGCCTGCGGCACGGTGCACGCCTTTCAGGGCGACGAGAAAGACGTGGTCATCTTCTCCCTGGCGCTGACCGACCAGACCCGCCCGCGCACCTACGACTGGCTGAAAACGAACAAGGAGCTCATCAACGTGGCGACCTCCCGCGCGCGGGAGCAGCTGGTCATCCTCTCGAATCAGGCCGCGCTGGACCGCCTGCACGCCGACAGCACCGATGACGATATTTACGAGCTGGTGCAGTACGTGCGCAAAAACGGCCAGTCCGAGGTGACCGAGAAGCCCGCCGCCAGCCGTGCGCTGGGCATCAAGCCCTACAGCACCAAAACCGAGGATGCCTTTTTGGAAAATCTGAACCACGCGCTGGACAACGCCTTCCTCGACGGCAGCCGCTGCACGGTCCGCAAGGAGGTACCCATCGCCCAGGTGTTTGAGGATAACCCCGGCTGTGCCGACCTTTTCTACACCGGGCGGTTCGACTTCGTCGTCTACCAGCGGGAGGGCCGCCGCCTGATGCCGATTTTAGCCATCGAACTGGATGGCCGCGAGCACCGCGACGACCCCGCCGTCCGGCGCCGTGACCGCAAGAAGGACCAGATCTGCCGCGAGCACGGCTTTGAGCTGATCCGCGTCGAGAACAGCTACGCGCGGCGGTATAATTATATCAAGAGTATTCTGATAAATTACTTCCGCAAGGTGTCGTAGCACCCGCAAACGGGCATCGCCCGCGAGAAAGCCTCCTCACGAAGTGGGGAGGTGGCCGAGTGGAACGAGGCCGGAGGGGCTTTGCCCGCTTATCCCAGCGTAAAACCGAAAAGTCCTGCCTCCCTTTCCCGGAGACAGGACTTTTTCCTTTTTACCGCCAGTGAAACGTAACCATGCCGTAAATATAAATAAACAAAATCGCACCCGGCACAAAATACTTAAAAATCGGCTTCATCCAGGGGCGGACCTTCAGGCCCCTGCCGGTGTTGGCTTCGGCCACAAAGTTGTCCCAGCCCCAGCCAAAGCGGTTGCAGCAGAACAGCGCCAGCACCAGCGACCCCAGCGGCAGCACATTGTTGCTGACGATGAAGTCCCAGAAATCCAGCCACGCGCTGCCCGGCGCAAACGGCTGGAAGTGCAGCACGCTGTAGCCCAGCGCCGTCGTCAGCGCCAGCAGAAAGATGCCGACGCCGCAGACCACGCAGCCCTTCGGGCGGCTCCACCCGGTCAGCTCACGCACCATGGCAAGGATATTCTCGCAGACGCCCAGCACGGTGGACAGCGCCGCAAACACCATGAACAGGAAGAACAGCGCGCCCCACCAGCGGCCCCCGGCCATATTGCCGAACACCCCCGCCATCGTGTCAAACAGCAGACTGGGGCCTGCCGTGACCTCCAGCCCGTAGGTGAAGCACGCCGGGAAGATGACGATGCCCGCCAGCACGGCCACGAACGTGTCCAGAAAAATGACCCGCAGCGACTCGCCCATGAGCGCGTGATCCTTGCCGATGTAGCTGCCGAAGATCGCCATGCCGCCCATGCCGACGGACAGCGAGAAAAACGCCTGGTTCATGGCCGCCACGATGACCCCGCCGTCAATGGCCGAGAAATCCGGCACAAGGTAGAACCGCAGCCCCTCCGCCGCACCGGCAAACGTCAGGCTGTGCACGGCCAGCACCAGCATCAGCACCAGCAGCGCGCTCATCATGTATTTGGTCACGCGCTCCAGCCCGCCCTGCAAATTAAAGCTCAGCAGCACAAACGCCGCTATAAGGACCACAAGCAGGTAGGTCACGTTCAGCCCGGGGTCGGCGATCATCTGCGCAAAGCCGAAATCCGCATGCTGCCCGGTCAGGAACTTGACAAAATAGTACAAGATCCAGCCCGTGACCACCGTGTAGAACGCCATGATGGCAATGTTGCCGATGAGGCTGACGACGCCGAATACGCCCCACTTATGGCCGGGCTTTTCCAGGCGCTGGTACATCGTAACGGGGCTGGCCTGGGCGGCGCGGCCCACGGCAAACTCCATGACCATGACGGGCAGGCCCAGCACCAGCAGGCAGAGGATGTAGAGCAGCATAAAGCTGCCGCCGCCGTTCTGGCCGCACATCCAGGGGAATTTCCAGACGTTGCCGCAGCCGATGGCGCACCCTGCCGACAGCATGATAAAGCCCAGGCGGCTGCTCAGGCGTTCGCGTTCGTTCATAAATCAGTTTTCCCTTTCGGTAGTGATTTCCGCGCAGACAATTTCCGTGCGGCCCTGGGTGCGGAACTTGTAACCCCAGGTGCCCGTGCCGCCGCTGACGATGGCATCGCAATGGTCTGCAATGTGCTTTCTGCCGTAGTTGCGCTCATTTTTGGCAACCATGCCCACCGCACCCGCAGGCCAGACCTGCCCGCCGTGGGTGTGGCCGCTCAAAATCAGGTCCGCCCCCGCCGCGGCGGCGTTCTTAAAGTCCCGCGGCTCATGGTCGAGCCAGACCGTGTAGTGGTCGTCGGGGCCGCCGGGCATAAGCTGTGCCGCCGTGAAGCGGCTGCCGTTCGTGTACAGATAATCCTTGCGGCCCACGACGCGCACACCGCAGGGCAGCAGGACGGACGTGTCCTCCAGGATGCGCACGCCCGCGGCGGCGAACCCGCGCTCCAGATCCGCGCGGCCAAAGCTCGGCTCCCGCCAGTGGTGGAACAGGTCGTGGTTGCCGAGGACGTAATACTTGCCCAGCGGCGCGTCCAGCTCGCCAAACAGCTTGCAGAAAGCGTCCAGCTCCTCCGGCTCGGTGAACTCGTCGAAAATATCGCCGGTCAGCACAAGCAGGTCGGGGCGGCACGCCTCGACTTTGGCTTTCAGCTCAGGGATGCGGGTGTGATCCATCGCCGCACAGGCGCGCGGGTGGACATCACTGACCTGCACGATGGTCAGCCTGCCGTTCGGCAGATTTTTCCGTGTAGTCAGGCTGTATTTTGTCGTACAGAGCCGCAGCGCACGCCGCCGCCCCCACCACATGATAAGGCCCGTCAACAGCCACGGCGTTATGCCGTCCAGCCAGATAATATGCCAAACAGTCAGCGGTGTGCCGCCGATGCGCCGCAGCGCCAGCCCGATGGCAGTACCGATGCAGTAGAATGTCACAAGATGTCCGGCAAACACAATGCCCAGCCCGAGCGGGTCGCGGCTGATATACGCCAGCACGCCCATCAGCACAAGCGGCAGTCCGTAATACAGCACCGGCCACCGGGCCACCAGCTGTAAAGGCGGCAGCTGCAAAAAGTTCAGGTACAGCAAAGCATCCAGCGCCACCTGCCCGAGGCGCGGAAGAACGAATTGGAAGAAAGGATGATACATGGTTGATGCCTTTGTTCGGTAAGAGTGCCTTCCCCCTTGGGGGAAGGTGTCTGCGGCCCCGCCCGCAGACGGATGAGGGGAAGGCTTTTTAACAAAAACAGCCCCGCACCTCGCGGCACGGGGCTGAAATTTAATTTTTACTGTTCCTTCGCCTTAATGGCCGCGTCAATCGCGCGGGCGGCTTCCTTACCGGCGCCCATGGCCAGAATGACGGTAGCGGCACCGGTGACGGCATCGCCGCCGGCGTAGACCATCGGGCGGCTCGTCAGGCCGTCGGGGCCGTTCGTGATCAGGCAGCCGTGCTTGTCGGCATCCAGACCCGGCGTGGTGGAGCGGATCAGCGGGTTGGGGCTGGTGCCCAATGCCATGATCATCGTATCAACGTTCAGAACGAACTCGCTGCCCTCCTTGACGATGGGGCGGCGGCGTCCGGACGCATCCGGCTCGCCCAGTTCCATCTCAACGCAGGTCATACCCTTGACCCAGCCGTTCTCGTCGCCCAGCACCTCGGTGGGGTTCGTCAGCGTCTTAAAGACGATGCCCTCCTCCTCGGCGTGCTCGACCTCCTCCTTACGGGCAGGCAGCTCGGCCATGCCGCGGCGGTAGACGATGTAGACATTCTCGGCACCCAGACGCTTCGCGCAGCGGGCAGCGTCCATGGCGACGTTGCCGCCGCCGACAACGGCAACGGACTTGCTCTTCATGATGGGCGTGCGGGAATCCTCCTTGTACGCCTTCATCAGGTTCACGCGGGTCAGGTACTCGTTGGCGGAGTAGACGCCGTTCAGGCTCTCGCCGGGGATGCCCATAAAGCGGGGCAGACCGGCACCGGACGCGACATAGACGGCCTCAAAGCCGTAGTCGTTCATCAGCTCGTCAATGGTCAGCACCTTGCCGATGACCATGTTGGTCTCGATGTCAACGCCCAGCTCCTTCAGGCCCTCGACCTCGTGCTGGACGATGTCCTTGGGCAGACGGAACTCGGGGATGCCGTACATCAACACGCCACCCGCAACGTGCAGGGCTTCGTAGACGGTGACCTTGTAGCCCAGCTTGGCCAGGTCGCCTGCGACGGTCAGGCCGGACGGGCCTGCGCCGATGACAGCGACCTTGTGGCCGTTGGGCGCGGGGGCGGTGGGCTTGGTATGTACGTTGTTGCGGTACCAGTCGGCAACAAAGCGCTCGAGACGGCCAATGCCGACGGCCTCGCCCTTGATGCCGCGGACGCACTTGCCCTCGCACTGGTGCTCCTGCGGGCAGACACGTCCGCAGACAGCGGGCAGTGCGCTGGACTGGGCAATCACGTTATAGGCGGCCTCAAAGTCGCCCTCGGCCACATGCTTGATGAAGCCGGGAATATCAATTTCAACAGGGCAGCCGCTGCGGCAGGGGTGGTTCTTGCACTGCAGGCAGCGCTTGGCCTCGTTCACGGCCATTTCCTCGGTGTAGCCAAGGGCGACCTCTTTAAAGTTTTTGTTGCGGACGTTCGGCTCCTGGCTGGGCATGGGGCACTTTTTCGGGTCCATGTTCGGCATAATTACTGCACCTCCTGCTTCAGCAAATTGCACTCGGCCTCGCGGGCGTGTGCCTCAAAGGGCTTGTACATCGTGCCGCGGTGCATAGCCTCGTCAAAATCGACCTCAAAGCCGTCAAAGTCGGGACCGTCCACGCAGGCAAACTTGGTCTGCCCGCCCACGGTCAGGCGGCAGCCGCCGCACATACCGGTGCCGTCGACCATGATGGGGTTCATCGACACAACGGTCTTGACGTTGTGGGGCTTGGTCGTCTTGACGACGAATTTCATCATGATCAGGGGTCCGATAGTAATGACCTCGTCAAAGTTTGCGCCGTCCACAATGCGCTGCTCCAGCGGCGCGGTGACAACGCCCTTCTCGCCGTAGGAGCCGTCATCGGTCATAATGATAAACTCATCGCAGCAGGCGCGGAACTCGTCCTCGAGAATGACCAGATCCTTGTTGCGGAAGCCGACAATGCCGGTGACCTTGGTGCCCTGCTCGTGCAGTGCCTGGGCAATGGGCAGCGCAATGGCGCAGCCCACGCCGCCGCCGACGACGCAGACGTTTTTCAAACCCTCGATCTCGGTTGCCTTGCCCAAGGGTCCCACAAAGTCATGCACGGCCTCGCCCTCTTTGAGGGAGTTGAGCTGCATGGTACCTGCGCCGACAACCTGGAAAATGATAGAAACAGTGCCGGCTTCGCGGTCAAACCCGGCGATGGTCAGGGGGATGCGCTCGGAGTCCTCCTTTGCGCGGACAATGATAAACTGGCCGGCCTTTGCCTTCTTGGCAATGAGCGGCGCATGGATGCAAAGTTCGGTTACGGTGGGGTTCAGCTCCCGCCGTTTGATGATAGTAAACAAAGCGATCTCTCCTTCTCTTTGTTTTTATAAATATACATTTATATTGTAGCGTATTTTGCGGGGAATGTAAAGAAGAAAGTTAAGGAAATGAGGACAGGGACACGGGAGAGATGAATCCCCCTACGGTTGGCGGAAAGTTCGCGGCCAAGGATGTAGGGGGCGGCGTCCCCGACGCCCCCGGAGGGGTCAAGACCCCTCCCTACGATGCAAAAGATAAAGGGGATACAATGGCAAGGTTGCGGGCCGGGCATGCCCGGCCCCTACGGACTACTGTGAACGGGTCGCGCACGAAAGGGGCGCACGGGTGGCTGCCTCTCCCGTTCAGCCCCACAAAAACAAAAAAACGAGACGGCCACTGCCCCGTCTCGTTTTTTCTTAAAAAGAAGGAGAAAAACAGAACGTCTCGCCGGCGCCTGAATGCGAACGGAACCACCCCTCTACAAGTGATACCCTCCCTACGGATTCGGCAGGGCGCTCTGGTATTCTTCCTCTTTAGCTGTCGTTCGGAAGCTCTCGCTTTCGATGTACTTATAGTACACTATTTTTGTCGAATTTGCAAGATGCGTACTTGTACAACATGCTACATTTACCCCACCTTGTTTTGTATAGTTTGCACAATCGTTCACGGATAATTCATACAAATAGCGCCCGGAGCGTTCAAAGCCCCGGGCGCAAGAAATATGCTGTTTTCAGACCGGAAAAGCGGGATTTTTCCGCTTATTCCACAGGAACGATCCAGCCCTTGGTGTCGGGCAGCTTGCCCCACTGGATGCCGGTCAGCGTGTCATACAGCTTCTGGGTCAGTTCGCCGATGTGGCCGCCGCTGATGTGGGCAACTTTGCCCTCCCAATCCAGCTCCTTGACAGGGGAGACAACGGCAGCCGTGCCGGTACCAAAGACTTCCTCCAGCTTGCCCTCGTCGGCAGCCTTCATGATGTCGGCAATGGCAACACGCTCCTCATGCACCTTGTAGCCCCAGTCCTTCAGCAGCTCAATGATGGAGCGGCGGGTGACGCCGGGCAGAACGGTGCCCACGCAGGGGGCCGTGTAGATCTCGCCGTCGATCTTGAACATAATGTTCATGGAGCCGACTTCCTCGACGTACTTCTTCTCAACGCCGTCCAGCCACAGCACCTGGGAGAAGCCGCGCTCCTCGGCCAGCTCGCCGGCCTTGATGGACGCGGCGTAGTTGCCGCCGCACTTCGTAAAGCCGGTCAGGCCCGGGGCGGCGCGGATGTACTCATCCTCAACATAGATGCGGACGGGGTCGAGGCCCTCGGCGTAGTAGGCACCGGAGGGCGCGCAGATGATGGCAAAGCGGTAATGCTTGGCGGCATGAACGCCCAGGCCCACATCGGTAGCGATGCAGAACGGGCGGATGTACAGGGACGCGCCGTCGGAGTGGGGCACCCAGTCGCGGTCCACATCGACCAGCGCCTTGACAGCCTGCACGAAGTCCTCCGGCGGGATGGGGGGCATGCCGAGACGGTCCGCGGAATCGTTAAAACGGTTCGCGTTGCAGTCGGGGCGGAACAGCTGGATCTTGCCGTCCGCGGTGCGGTAGGCCTTCATGCCCTCAAAAATTTCCTGTGCGTAGTGGAACACGGTGGTAGCCGGGTCCATCTCCCACGGGCCATAGGGGACGATGCGGGCGTCATGCCAGCCCTCGCCCGCGGTATAGTCCATCAGGAACATGTGGTCGCTGAACTGCTTGCCGAAGCCGAGCTTCGACTCGTCCTGCGGCTTTTCCTTCGGATGGGTCGTTTTGGTGATTTTAATGTCCAACATAATTTCACACTCTCCCTTTTATATTCAAGCGCACCGCCGCACAGCAGTGCGGGTGATGATTAGGTTTATTATAGCGCTGTCGCGCGGCGAGTGCAAGCCCTTATTTACAAAATGTGTATTTTGTGTTGCAAAAAGCGCAATTCGCGTTTTCCCCGGCTTTCCACAGTTTTCAACAGTGCCGCTGTGGAAAATGTGGAAAATAAACGTTTTTTCTACGTAGATTTTCCCAGTTTTCCGCTTTTGAACGGGTCCGGGCGGCAGAGTTTTCCACGCTTTCCACGGAGTTTTCAACATTTCCACGGTGGATAACCGTTATACGCCGTGGATAACTCGGGGTGAATATACGGAATGTGAACGGGGTGTGAACAGAAAAAACGGCCTGCCCGCCTGCCCCGCGCCCAACCAAAAAAGCGTGCCGCTCTCTTTCCCACAAGAGAGCGGCACGCAGTCCAAACTCAATTTTCTTTTCGGTGCACCACAAACATCACCATGCTGAACACCAGCAT
>OIDV01000731.1_pt1 | contig 11116 bp, 10 predicted proteins | sample 1581661 | NCBI WGS metagenome assembly OIDV01 (sample SAMEA3882516, study PRJEB24775) | human gut metagenome | biome: human-associated habitat; feature: intestine environment; material: feces | place: Netherlands | collected 2009/2010
TGCAGGCGCTTCATTAAGGTCAGCGCCATGAAGTGACCGGCCGTAAGGCTGTCTGCGGTGCAATCAAAGCCGATGTAGAACGTGGCTTCGCCGTTGTTGATAAGGTTGCGGATGCGCTCTTCGTCCGTGACCTGTGCAATGAGGCCGCGGGCCTGCAATTCTTCGTAAATACCCATGTTGTTTCGTTCCTTTCGATTTTCAGGTTTTGGGCTTTTGGGGCAATAAAAAAGCCCCCTTGATCTTCAAGGAGGGAAATTTTGAATATAAAAAACACCCTCACTTGATCTATGAGGGCGAACACGTTTCGTTTTGTGGTTCGCGGTACCACCTCAGTTTATTTCAGGCTCACACCTGAAACCTCAACGGGTACAAACATACCCTTGCGCTGTAACGTGCGCACACGGACTTTTTTACTGGGAACCCGTTCAAAAAGACAGCTCCGGAATGTATTTCGGCGTTTTTTCGCACCTGCTTACACCACCCGCAGGCTCTCTGTGCCGATGAAAACGCGTACTTCTTTCTTTCACAGCCATTGTGCTTATTATAGTCGGCGCTTTTCGGTTTGTCAAGCATCGTTTTTGATTTTTTCTACGGCGGCTAAAAGCTGCGCCTTTTTTTCTTCGCTCGTCACCCAGCGCAGGAGCATTTTGGTCGTGAGGTTTTCGGGGAGGTCAAGTGCTTTCAAAACGCCTTGGCGCAGTGTGGCGCTGTTTACGCCGCCGGTGAGACCGAGAGACATGAGGTCTGCCGGGGTCAGGGGTTGAAAATCGGTTGTGCTGCCCTCAACGGAAGCACCGGCTTCTTTTAAAATTTTCAGTAAAATTTCCGAGGAAATGCCCTCCACGCCGAGTTTGCCCTCTTTGGAAGGCGCCGCTTTGCGCTTTTCTTTGCCGTAAATATCCGGGATATACGCGTGGCGAATTTGATTTGACGGCACGAAAGACGTGATATACGCGCGGATCTGCCGACCGGCGTTGTCACTGTCCGTCAAAATGACGATGCCGCGCTCTTTGGCGAGCTTGCGGATGAAATCGCGCTTTTCAGCATCCTTGTAGATGCCAAAGCCGTTCGTTGTGACGATGATAGCGTCGGTCAGCGCGGAAAGCTTGCTTTTGTCATACCGGCCCTCGACGATGAGGGCTTCGTTCATGTGGATCATAAGAACTCCTTTAGGCCACGCTGCCGCGGTGCGCAACGTACAAAAGCTGGGCGAAAAGCTTTTCGAGTGCGATTCTGTCCATGTTTTCACCGCCCGAAAGCTTGATGGAAAGATCGCAGTTGAGTAAGAGCGAAAGGCATTCACGCAGCATTTCGATGGAAAGGTCGCGCACGTCGCGCTCGGCATATTTTAATCTAAAATCGCGACCGCGGTAATCGCCGTATTCCGTCGGCGCCATGGACGTTTTACCGGATTCGATCGCGGCGCGCACGCGGTACCTGTCGATATAAGCGCTGCTTAAAACGGCCAGAATCGTGTACGGTTCTTCGCGCTGGGCCATCAGTAGATCAAGCAGCGCATACGCTTTGCTGTAATCGCCGCGCACGAGGGCATTGCTCAAGAGAAACACGGTTGTTTCCATGTTTTTCGTGACCGTTTTTTCCACTTGCTCGGCGGTGATCTCGCCGCCGCCCGCAAAGGCGCAGAGCTTTGTCACTTCGTTTGTGAGGGCGTTTAAGTCGTTGCCGACGTACTGCACGATGCGCTCGGCAAGCTTGCGGGAGAGCAGGCAGTTTGCCTTTTCGGCCTCGCGGCAAACGTATTTTTCGAGCTCGTTGTCTTTCAGGCGCAGCGAGGGCAGGGAAAAGCCGCGCGTATCGAGCTTCTTTAAAAACGTGCGCCACTTGGCGCTCTTTTTCGGGTCGATCTCGAGCGTGGGCAGATAAAGAATAAGCACGGTCGTTTCGGGAATCGTATCGAGTAATTCGTAGAGCTTATCGAGCTCCGCGGTGTTCATGGCTTCCACATTGAGGTCGGAGACCGTGACGCACTTGCGCTCTGCCATAAACGGCATGGCGACAACGGCGTCCGCAATGCTGTCTACGGGCGCGTCGTGCGGGAATTCCTGAAAGTTGAATTCCGGGAAGTTGCCGTCCAGTTTTTTTAACAGGCGATTTAAATTGCGGCGCACGAGCAGCTTTTCGTCGCCGTACAAAAAGTAAAGGCTGCCGATTTGCTCTTTTGCAATCTGCTCCTTGAGTTTGGTTTCCGTGATCTCGGGCATAGTGTTTTCCTTTCGTTGCGGCTTAGCCGCCGTATACCGTGTATGTGCCGCGCTCGTCAAAATCGAGCCGGATGCTTTCGTGCTCCGTCATAAAGAGGTATGCGCCGAGCGAAAGCGAAGCTTCGGTATCCTCTATTATACCATTTGTTTTTAAAATCGTAAACGGGGCAGAGACCGCACTTTGCGGTTTTTCTGTCACCAAAATATCTGTGTCGTGGGAAAGCGACGTGCTGCGTTTCGTTTCAAGGTAAATTTCCGTGCCGTTTACGGTGACCGTGACGGTCTCGCCGCCGTCCGTGACCGTGAAGCTGCCGGAGGGAAGCACGCCGACATAACTGAAATCGTAAAAAGCAGCGTTTTCCGCAGGATAATATACAGTGTCCGGCAAGAGAATCTGCTTGACCTCGAAAAGCTGTGCAAGCTTTTCGGCGCAGCGGATGCTTTTTTCATCAGGCTGCACGTGTAAAAGGTTGATCTGCTCCGCACCGTTCGCGCGCAGGGCGGTCTCAACGGAAGCGGCATTTCCGCTGCACCCGAGCACCGCGGCGGAGGTGTTTGTGATAATCGCCGTGCAGGCGGCGTAATCGGTGCGGAAAACGACAAGGCGTGCGGCACTTTGGTTCAAAAGCGCGTTTGCACCCATGCCGCAAAGCAGGATGCACACCGCTAAAACGCATGGCAGCGCTTTATTTTTGCGGCGGTAGAGAAGCATGGAAAGCGTGAAGAAAAGGACGCAGATCACGACGGTTACGGGCAGATATTTGCCGGAGATACGCAGCGTACCGGGAATGTGCTCTGCGATAAGCGTGATGATGAAATTCTGCACTTTCACACAAATGCCGCTTAAAAACACGAACGGCGCGGCGCACGGGGAGAGAACGGGGACGGCGAGCAGCAAGGCGGCGATGAGCCCGAACCGCAACAGCCACGCGGAAATCTCCAACACCAAAAGCGATGTGAGCACCGAAATGAATTGCACCGTGCCGTATAAATAAAGCTGCAGCGGCGCAGTGAAAAGCACCGCCGAAAGCGAGACGGAAAATGCGGAAACAAGCTTTGCAAGGTGCGCTTTCCGCTGCGGCTTGCGAATATTTTTCGTGACGGCTTTTGTGATGCGGGGCGCAAGCAGGATGATGCCGAGCGTCGCCGAAAACGAGAACAACAGGGAGACATCGCCCGCGCAGAACGGGTTTAATAAGCTCATGGTCAAAACGGCGACCGCAAGGGAGTTGAGCGGTTCCGCCTGGCGACCGAGAAGAATGCCGAAAAGCAAAATGAGCTGCATGATGCCGCTGCGCACCACAGAGGCCGAAAGCCCCGAGACGAACATAAAAAGCAGCGTAAACACCGCGGAAACGAGCGCGGCTGGGCGGCGTTTCAGCCCGAGCAGACCCAGAAAACCGAGGGTGAACTGCGTTAAGATCGCCATGTGCATGCCGGATATGGCCAAAATGTGCGAAGCACCGGCCTTTTTGTAGGCGGAGACAAGCTCGGTTTCCATATCGTCCCGCAGGCCGAGCAGCATGGCGGAAAGCACAGAGCCTTCGGCTTTGGGGTAGTTTTCCAAAATCAAATTGTGAAAATGCGTGCGGATTAGGTTTACATAATATGAAAACGGGCGCTTTTCGGCAGGCGTGACCTGCACGGATTCCGTGACATAGGCGGATAAGACCATGTTATCCGCAAGCCACGAGGTGCGCGGGGAGAGCCCGAGGCTGTCTTCAAACGCGAAGAACTTCGCTTCGCACGTGACCGTGTCGCCAATCTCTGCCGGGAAAGCCTCGCTGTGGGAGAGGCGTACCGAAAAATCGACATCCTGTACAGGCTCGTCGATGTGCGTCACATGCAGCTTGTAATAGAACCGCCCGTTGCTTTTCGTGAGGAACGACTCTACGTTTCCGGTAACGGTATATGTGCCGCCGTCATAGCGCTCCGTGGGCAGCACGAATAGATTCATTGCAACTGCAAACACCGCGAATGCGGCTGCGGTAGCGATGAGGGAAAGCACGAAATTCGGCCGTTGTCGATGTTGCTTAAACAGAAAAAGCAGAAAAACGGTGACGAACAGAAAAACTGCCGAAACGGCGGCAAACGGTGCGCCGAAGAAAGAGGCGACAAACAGCGCCGCGAAAAAAGGGAAGCCGATGTGCACGGCCGGGCGGTCGATGTCGGGGTTCTCCATAAAAGCTCCTTACAGCAAAATTCTTACGATATCTTCGTAGCTTGCGGCTTCAAAGTTGGGCGGTATGGGGAGGGCGTTTGCTTTGCGATTAGGGTTATACCATAAGCTGTCTAAACCGGCGTTCTGCGCGCCTTTGATGTCCGCCGAAAGCGAATCGCCGATGACGAGACAGTTTTCGGTGCTCGCGCCCGGTATGTGCACAAGGACATAATCAAAATATTTTTTATCCGGCTTTGCCGCGCCAATCTCATCGGAAATAAAGCAGCCCTTCATAAAGGCCGTGACGCCGGAATTCTTGAGGCGTCCGGGTTGCGAGATCGGGTTTCCGTTTGTGGTGATGTAGAGGTCGTAACGCTCTGAAAGCGCACGTAGCATATCTAAAGCGCCCGGCAGCGGCGTGCCGGTTTTCGCTATGCCGGAGACATACAGGTCTTGCAAAAAATCGATGCTGACCGGTGTGAGCCCCGCGGCTTCAAAGAAATCGACGAAGCGGTTGCGGTACAGCTCCGCTTTGGTGCAGAGCTTTTGCTCAAAACGCCGCCACCAGCTTTCGTTGCAGTCGTTATAAAGGCGCAGAATCTCTGCGCTGTATGGCTTTTGCTTTGCAAGTCCCGATTGCTCGTACATATATTGAAATGCAAGCGGCATGTCTTTTTCAAAATCGATGAGCGTCTGATCGGCATCAAACAGCAGATTTTTATATTTTGTGTTCATTAAAGTCTCCCTCAAAGCAAAAAAATCCGATAGAAAAGGACGATGTGCAGTACGATGAAAACAGGCATGGAGATCACAAATTTCAGGTGTTTTGTTTTGTGGCGGATACACAGCATGGCGATAAATTCGCCGAGTGCGCCGCCTGCCGCACCGAGCAAAAGGAGCGTGCGCTCCGGGACACGCCATTGCTTTTTCTGTGCGCGGCGCTTATCGGTAACGGTCAGGACTGCGGCTGTGATATTGATGATACAATAATAGGTCAGCAGTGTGAACTGCACGGGCTCCAGCTTAAAATCCATCATATTTTCCTCGCTTGTCTCATACTTATGATTATCTTACCGCAAATCCGTTTGGCGGTCAAGGGAACGCAGAGAGAAAGGAAAAAGCGTATGATCGTAATTAAAAAGTATCATTATGTCATCGCGGTTTTAATTTTGGTTGCGGCCGTATTTCTGGCGATGAAAAGCGCGGCGGGACGGGAGAAAAACGCAGAGCCGCGTGCGGCGGAAAACTCCGTTGAAGTTGTATTCTCAAGCACTGCGCCGGAGCAGGAGGATAGCAACGCCGCAGAAACGACCGCAAAAGCAGAAGAACCGCTTGTCGGCGTGTGGATTCCGTACATGGCGCTCGATGTGACGGAGAAGACCGAAGAAGCGTTCAAGGAGAATTTTGATGCCAAGCTTGCGGCTGCGAAAAGCGTCGGCGCAAATGCGGTGTTTGTGCATGTGCGGCCGTTTGCGGACAGCCTGTATCCCTCGGAGTACGAGTCGTGGTCGCACCTTTTGACGGGCATGCAGGGGAAAGACCCCGGCTACGACCCGATGGAATACATGGTAAACGCCGCGCACGAGCAAAATATGCAGTTTCACGCGTGGATCAACCCGCTGCGCATTGCGAGCACGACAATCCCGCCGGAGCTTGACGAAAATGGATTTTATATGCAAAATTATGTAAATCACCCGGAATATTTTATGGCGTACAATAGCGGCATTTATTATAACCCCGCAAGCGCGTATATCCGCAACCGCATTGCGGACGGCGCAGCGGAGATCGCCGAAAAATACGACGTGGACGGCATTCATTTTGACGACTATTTTTACCCCACGGACGACGAAAGCATCGACGCCGAGCAGTACGCGGCGTATGTAAATGAAACTGAAGAGCCGCTCACGCTGCACGAGTGGCGCACCGCGAACGTGAACGCGCTCATCGCCGCCGTGTACAGCCGTGTGAAGGAAGCGAATGAAAATGTGCAGTTCGGCATTTCGCCGCAGGGCAATTTAGAAAACAACGAGATGATCAATGCTGACGTGTACACGTGGTGTGCGCAGGCGGGGTATATCGATTACGTTTGCCCTCAGCTTTATTACAGCTTTGAAAATGAAGCGCTGCCGTTTGAAACGGCGCTCCAGAATTGGTGCGCATTAAAGCGCCTGCCGAGCATCAAATTATATATCGGGCTTGCGGTGTACAAGGCGGGCACGGATGCGGACAACGGCACATGGCTCAACACGACCGACACGCTCGCAAAGCAGATCGGCCGCGCAAAGGAAGCGGGTGCAGACGGCGTGGTGCTGTACGCCGTAGACCACCTGACAGGCGAAAACGCCAAAGCCGAAATGGCGAACGCCGTACCGGAGCTGGAAAGGTTTAAAGAAGCACAACAGAATTGACAAATTATATAAAATATTCCACAGATTAAGAGAAAATATTGCGCCTTGTCATCACTTTTGATATACTGAAGCTGCGGCTGATGTATGAAAAGCGGTGCAGAATGTGTCCGTCCCGCATTTTGCGCCTGTTGCACGGGGCGATACTCGGAAATGTCCGACCTCGACCTGTTTGTTTTAATGCGGAATGAGGACGGCTATAAAGCCTGCGTAACCTTTATACTCGACGGCATCGGCATGGATTTTTACGGCGTGAAATGGGAATGGCTCGAAAAGTTCGACGCGGAAGACCTGTCGGCGGCTGCGGCGCAGTTTGACGGCGCACTCAGCTTATATGCAAAGGAATACGAAAAAGCAGGGCTCAAACCGAATGTGTTTGACAGCATAGAGGCGTTTGAAAAAATGTACCTCGGTTGAGGTGGATTTCAAAAGGAGAAGGAAAATGAAACGGGCAATACGGGTTTTGACGGTTATGTTGGTCGTATTGGAAGCGGTTTTGCCGTTTGGATTTTTCATATGCCGGGCTTTTGGATACTTCTTTGAGCCGTTCAGCTACACGGTGTATGCGTGGATTTTGGCGGCTTTCTCGGCAGACGTTCTGGTGCTGCATATTTTCGGAAAAGAGGAAACCAGCAGTAAGCTCTGCCTTTTATCGGCACCGCTTTCTATGCTAACACTGGCTGTATATGAATACGTGCATACCTTTTTGCTGACCGCCTGCAATGAAATATCCGCTGTGATCGCGCTGACGGTTTATATCATTTGCAGTATAACGCTGACCGTGGTGTACGGGAAGCCAAAGTGGGCGGAGATCTTGATCTCCGCGCTATCCATATTGCTGACAGCATTCCTTTTGTTCTGCGGTTTGATCTTTTTCCTCCCGGAGAATACGGCAAGGCAAGTCGTCACGTCACCGAAAGGAACGTACCAAGCAGAGGTGTTCGACCGCGACGGCGGCGCGGCCGGCGGTGCAACGATCGTGCGTGTTCGTAATACGGGCAGTTTGAATTTACTGATCTATAAAGTGAGTGCCATGCCAAAGCAAGTGTATAACGGACATTGGGGTGAGTTTTATGACATGCAGCTCACATGGAAAGATGAGAAACATCTCGTCATTACAAAGCGGGCGGAATATACTTCGGGGGAAGAATTCACGGACATCGAGATCAATTTGAATACGGTCGAGTGAGACCGCAGCTTCAGCCGGGTGCATCGAAAAGTGTTGCGCCCGGTTTTTTGTGCGCGCGTAAACTGAATTTTTTGTGAAAAAGCCGTCTTTGGCTTTAAAATTGAAAAAAGCTGTGCTATAATACGAATACGAAAGCATATTTATGCAACTATACCTTTTGAAAATTCGGTTTTAAACTATTTCAGGAAGGAAAATTTCAGAGATGAATAATCATTTTTTTGAACAGAAGGACTGCGGCTTGCAGGCGTTCTGGAGCAGCACGCCGCAGTTTAAAACGGCACGCGTTTCCGCACACCTTGTGTTGCCGCTTACCACGCCGGAAAATGCGGCTTTATATGCACTCGTCCCGAATATGATCTCCCGTGCGACGCGCGAATACCCCGATTACACGCAGTTCGGCAAGCGCCTTGCGGAGCTGTACGGCGCTTCGGTGCAGCCGGGCGTCACACGTGTGGGCGATAATCAGATTTTAACGCTTGCCGCAGCCGGCATTGCGAACCCGTATGCGTTCGGCGGCGAAGATGTGCAGCAGGCGCTTTCCGAAATGCTGGAGAGCATTCTGTTCACGCCGCTGTGCGACGAAAACGGCCTGTTCCCGGAGGACGGTTTTTTGCAGGAGCAGCGCCAGCTTTTGGAGACGCTTGACGCGGAATATAACGATAAGGCGACGTATGCCATGCAGCGCTGTGTGCAGACCATGTTTGCGGGCGAACCCGCAGGTGTGCCGCGCATCGGTACGCGCGAGGCGATCTTGAATGCGACCCGCGAGGGCGTGAAAGCGGCGTGGGAGTATGCCGTAAAGCACGCGCAGATCTGCCAGTTCACAATCGGCGACGGTGCGGACGACCGCTTTGCGCAGCAGCTTATAAAGCGCCTGGGCATGCGCGACGCGGTGTCCATTGAAACAAAGCGCCACACAGCATCGGGAGACGTAAAGCGTGTGACGGAAGAGATGCCCGTTGTGCAGTCTAAGCTCGTCATGGGCTTTGCCATCGGCACCACGCCGGAAGAGCGCCTTGCGGCAAAGCTGATGTCCGTTGTGCTCGGCGGCACACCGAGCAGCAAGCTCTTTATGAACGTACGCGAAAAGCAGAGCCTTTGCTACTACTGCGCCGCGCGCCACGATACGCCGAAGAACGTCATGTTCGTGCAGAGCGGCGTGGAAACGAAAGACCTCGACCGCACGGAAGAAGCGGTTTTAAAAGAGCTCAACGATATGAAAAAGGGCAATATCACGGACGATGAGATTCTCTTTGCAAAGCTCGCCATGTGCAACAGCTACAACGCCGTGGCAGATTCCGCGGCATCCATGGAGACGTGGTATCTCAGCGGCATGCTGCAGGGCAAGCTCCACACGCCGGAGGAATATGCGGAGCGTATCATGAACATCACGAAGGACGAGATTGTCAGCGCCGCCGAGCGCGTCACGCTCGATACGGTCTATAAGCTGAAAGGAGCGGCAAAATGAGCGCAGAAATGAAGAATACCCTTGTGGAAAGCAAACTTCTTCGGGACGGCTACCGCTGCGTCAAACACGCAAGCGGCCTGACCGTGTTTATATACCCGAAAGCGGAAATGCGCAGTACGTATGCGGTGTTTGGCACGCGCTACGGCTCCATCGATAAGGTCTTTAAACGCAGCGACGAGGATAAGGCAGAGACGACACCCGCGGGCATCGCGCATTTTTTGGAGCACAAGCTTTTTGAAAGCGAAGACGGCGACGCATTCGGCCGCTATGCCGAGATCGGCGCTTCCGCAAACGCGTATACGTCCTTTGAGACGACGCGCTACCTGTTCTCCTGCACGGAAAACGCAGAGCAGGCGCTGGAGATTTTGCTCGACTTCGTGCAGTCCCCGTATTTTACAAAGCAGACCGTTGAAAAAGAGCTCGGCATCATCGGCCAGGAGATCAAAATGTATGACGATGACCCGCAGTGGCGCATGATGTTCAGCCTGCTGCGCGCCATGTACCACACGCATCCGATCAAAGACGACATTGCGGGCACGGTGGAGAGCATTGCGGAAATCACCCCGGAGTACCTTTACCGCTGCTACAACACGTTCTATAACCTCAACAACATGGCGCTGTGCGTCTGCGGCAACTGCACGGAGGAGGAAGTCCTCGCGCTGTGCGACAAAATGCTGAAAAAGAGCGAGCCCGTTGAGGTGGAACGCGTTTTTGAAGAGGAGCCCGATACCATCGTGCAGCCGCTCGTCGAAGAAAAGCTGCCTGTGGCATGCCCGATGTTCCAGTTCGGCGTGAAAGAGGCCGTAACCGATGCGCACCGCACGGAAAAAGACCTTGCCGTCACCGAGGTGCTGCTCGACATTATGGCGTCCGACAGTTCGCCGATGTTCCGCAAGCTCTTAGATGCGGGCCTTGTGAACGAAGCTTCCTTCAGCTACGAGTATTTTGAGGGCACGGGCTACGGTGCGCTGCTGTTCGGCGGCGAATCCGGCAACCCGGAGGCTGTGTGTGATGCCATCCGCGAGGAAATGGCACGTTTAAAGCGCGAAGGTGTCAAGGAGGAAGACGTGCACCGCAGCGCGAAATCCCTTTACGGTGCAAATGTTTCCGGCCTCAATAGCCCGGATGTCATCGCGAACGCCGTGATGACCATGCACTTTAACGACCGCGAGCTGTTCCGCTACATCGAGTGCTTCTCCGAGATCACCGCGGAAGACGTGAACGCGCGCATTCAGACGCTGTTTGATATGGACAAAACGGCAGCTTCCATCATTCGTCCGTTGGACGAAGCTTAATCGAAAGGATATACAGTCATGACGCATCAAGTTCAGTTCCCGAATCTCGGAATTTCGGTGGAGGTCAATCCCATCGCGTTTCAGGTCGGTAATTTCACTATTTACTGGTACGGCATCATCATCGGCATCGGTTTCCTGCTGGCGGTGCTGTACGGTTTTTCCTCCTGCAAAAAAATGAATATCAATAAAGACCACCTGCTCGATGCCATCATCGCCGGCTTGCTTGGCGGCATCATCGGCGCGCGTCTTTACTACGTCATCTTCTACCCGGGCGACAAGTACATCACGAACCCGATGGAGATTTTCAACATCAAAGAGGGCGGCCTCGGCATTTACGGCGGCATCATCGGCGGCATGCTGTGCGGCGGCATCGTCG
>OIDV01000740.1_pt1 | contig 11011 bp, 8 predicted proteins | sample 1581661 | NCBI WGS metagenome assembly OIDV01 (sample SAMEA3882516, study PRJEB24775) | human gut metagenome | biome: human-associated habitat; feature: intestine environment; material: feces | place: Netherlands | collected 2009/2010
CACCGCTTCATCTGCCCACATTGTTATATCCGTTCCTTTCAAAAGAGTTATGCCGATTGCAACTTAAAACGTATACATGCCGTCTGCCGTCTGGCGGATATCCGCATTATAGAACGCTGTCATGGCCTTTACCATGTACGCAGTGTCCTTTTCGCCCGCCGTTTCCACGCAGGAGTGCATCGCGAGCTGCGGGATGCCGATATCGACCGTGTTGAGCGACAGATGACCGTTTGAGATATTGCCGAGCGTAGAGCCGCCCGCCATATCGGAGCGGTTGTGGAAGATCATCACCGGCACCTCGGCCTTACGGCAGATCTCGCCGAACACGGCGGCGGAAACGGAATCCGTCGTATACTTCTGGTTTGCACTGTACTTGATAACGATGCCGCCGTTTAAGTAGCAGCGGTTCGTCTGGTCACACTTTTCCGTGTAGTTCGGGTGCACGGCATGGGCATTATCGGCGGAAAGCATGAAGCTATCCGGCATTTTGCGCAGCCACTCCGCTTCGGGGATATTGAGCGCGGCAGCGATGCGACGCACGGTATCCGTGAGGAACGTGGAATCTGCGCCCTGCTTTGTCAGCGAGCCGACTTCTTCGTTATCGAACACGGCGCTGATGAGCAGCTTTTCTTTGTTTTCCGCGTTCGAAAACGCTTCCGTTGCGGAGAACGCGCACTGAAGGTCGTCGAGGCGCGGGGATGCAATAAATTCGTTCTCCATGCCGAATACAACGCCGTGCTGGCGCGGATAGAGGAACATATCGCTCGAGATGACGTCTTCCTTTTTAACGCCTGCCTCTTCCGCGATGAGCGCGTTATAATCGGCGTTTTCGCCGCCGAGCAAGGGCAGCAGATCGACCTGCGGGTTTAACTTGTGGTCTGCCATGCCACGCGTCATATGAATGGCAAGGCTCGGAATGATGCACAGGTCGCGGTCAATGTTCAAAAGCACGCTCTTTACGCCGCTTTCGGTACGCACCACGGCGCGGCCGGCAAGCGACAGCGGACGATCAAACCACGTGGAAAGGATCATGCCGCCGTAGCCTTCGGTGTTGAGCTTTTTGTAGTGACCCTCTACGGTGATCTCCGCGCCGCTCTTTACGCGGAACGTCGGGGAATCGCTGTGCGCGGAGACAATCTGCATGCCGTTATAGTTTTCCGGCACGGAGAACGCCAAAACGGAGGAGCCGTTGCGCGTCGTAAAGTAGCGCTTGCCCTTTTCGAGCGTCCAGGTTTCGTTTTCAAGCAGGCGAATGCAGCCCGCATCTTCCAACATTACACATATATTTTTCACCGCATGAAAACACGACGGAGAAGCGTCGATAAACTTCAGCAGCTTTTCGGTGGTTTCAGAAGTCTTTAACATTTCGGTCATTCCTTTCCTTGTTTCTATTCATCATAGCACAAAACGACAAATATGGGTAGAGCTAATTTCAGAAAAAAAGACCGCCGCACCGAAACAGCACGACAGTCTTTAAAAAATCAATTCATTTGCATGCATTTCCGATGGCTTCGTTCACGCGCTCGCGCAGATCAGGCAGATAGGACGATGTACGCGGATAGTTTGCAAACGTCATGCTTTCGCCGTCTCCGAGCAGTTTTAAGACGCTTTCGCGCCCGAGCTTTTCTTCGGCAAGCGACAACGCGCGCATATCATAAAGCGCCATGGCGAAAACCTTTTGCCGCAGCGACGGCAGCGGGCCGTTTTCCGTCGCCGCCCGGGAACGCGCCGCCTGCGTCCGTCACCTTGAACGGATCGATAACAGCTTTGGAGAGCTGCGAGTTCCAGAAGTTATAGCCCCAGTGCAGGAAGCCCGTGATGTGATACTTCCACATCTGCACACCCAAAATGCGATTGCGGTTTGAGGGCATCGCGAGGAAACGGTTGCCCACGTCCACGCACTGGCCGCAGCAGGTGTACGCCCACAGATCCGGCACATCGTTTTCGATAAACGGCGTGATATGATTCGTCGCAACGACGGGGTGCTTGACGAGCCCCTCCGTGTAGTAATCATACGACGAGAGCGCGTCGCGCAGAATGCAGCCGGGCAAATACGGCTCCACAACAGCTTTCGCCTTTAAGTAGTCCGCCTTGTGCTCCTCGCTCGGCTCGTCCGAAATGTGGAACATAAGGTCACTTTTTTCAACGCCTACTTCTTCAAAGAATGTAAGCAGCTGCGGCAGCAGCGCATGCAATAATGCCGCGTATTCCGGGTCGGTTGCCGCAGTATGCCAACCGAATTTCAGTTTGCGTTCGCCGTTTTCGGTGACGTAGATATTCGGCGCACATTTTGCACCCCACTGTGTGAAGAAGTGGGAAATCTCAAACTTAGAAATGCCGCAGTCCTTTGCGGTTTCCACCCAGCGGGCAAGCCTTGCGAAATCAAAATGATAACCCGCGTCGTTCTTTGTAATCTCCACAAGCTGCGTGCACGGGCGTTCTTTGCCGATCTCGGTATCGAGCGCGGGAGTGAACACCGGCGTCAGGATCATGTTCATGCCGTGTTCCGCCGCCATACGCATATACTTGTCTAACAATGCCCAGTGCTCTTTTGCGTAAATCTCCACGCCGTAGCGCGCTGCGATGCAGTCGCCATGGAACCACTGCGTGAACGTGAGCTTCTGCTCCGGCAAAGTGACCGGCACGACCGTCAAACGGAAAATTTCGCTTTTGCCGTTTGCGCTAATCTCCACGGGGTAATCGCCGCCCGCGGCATCATCGTTCACTTTGAGGCTCACCCACAGCACCTCGCGGCCGTGGACGTTCACCGCGCCGTCCGTGACGAGATACAGCACATCCGGGAACGTGCTCGGCTCTGTTGTGATGTAGTCATCATCGAACCTGTCCGGGTACGCGGAAAGCGTGCACGGCACATCGCCCTCGCGGTACACCGTCACTTTAACGGGTGCATCGGTGCGCACCTCAATGTAGTGCTCGCCCTCGCCCGTGACAATGGCCTGAAACGCGGTCTCTTCTCCGCGCAGAGCGCTCGCCTTCGGGTACGGCGCAAAGGTCTTTTCTTCCTGCGCCATGACTTTTTCCATCGGTGAAAGAAGCTGGATCGTTGTCTGCATGGATTTTTCCTCCCCTAAGTTGACCGTGTCAAACTGTGTAAAATCCGGTATATAACGTTCGCCGGCGGCGCTGCGCTTTTGGCAGAAGCCGGGCAAACCCAGTTCCAACATATAATTTTGTACTTTGCGGCTCTCCCGCAGGGTGATGCGGCGGTTGATGTCCGCAAATTCCGGCTCGTGCAAAACACGTCCCATCGGCGTATATTGGCTCATCAGGCTCACGGGCACGCCCGGAAAATGCTGTTTGATGAGCTCCAGCGCCTGCATGGAATTGCGCGTGTGGCCGGGCAAAATGAGCTGCCGAATGATGATGCCCTTTTGCAGCATGCCGTTTTCGTCGTACACATTTTCGCCCGTCTGTCGCACCATCTCATGAATGGCAGCAAGCGCCGTTTCACAGTAGTGCGGCGCATTGGAAAGCCGCACGGCGAGATCATCGTCCGCATATTTGAAATCCGGCAGGTAAATGTCGACGAGCCCCTCTAACATACGCAGTGTCTCGACCGATTCATACCCGCCGCAGTTGTAGACAACGGGCACGCGCGGCTTATAGACGCGCAGCGCTTCGGCAATTTGCGATGCAAAGTGCGTCGGCGTAACAAGGTTGATGTTGTGCGCGCCCATAGCTTCGAGTTTTTTTATCGTCTCGATAAATTCTTCAACCGTGAAATCCTTGCCGTGTAGGCTTCCACCGGAGATCTCGCTGTTCTGGCAAAACGCGCAACGCAGCGAGCAGCCGGTAAAAAAGATCGTGCCACTGCCGCGCGTACCGCTGATGGGCGGCTCCTCCCAGTAGTGGAGCTTCGCGCGCGCAATGTGCATTTTGCCGCCGCTTTGGCAGTAGCCGCGCATTATTTCACGGTCAACACCGCATTTTCGCGGACACAGTGTGCAAACGCTCATGCGTTTTGTTCCCTGAGCATCAGGAACCCGGCGTTAGAGCCGCGCTTGCCGCGCGTCACGCGGTGTGAAAACAGCAGGTCGCTGTTGCACATGGTGCACACGCCGCCCGTTGTGATGTGCTCGGGCAGCACGCCTGCACCTAATAAGAACGCACGGTTGCACGCCCAAAGATCAACGTGGAATTTGCCGTTGCCGTCGTTCGTGACGAATTTGTCGCTGTCGGGCAGCGCGAGGAATTCCTCCGCACACGGGGCGTCCACCTCAAAGCACTCCTTTGCAATGGACGGACCGATGGCCGCGAGCAGATCCTCGGGGCGGGTATCAAATTCCTCCTGCATTTTCTCTACGGTAGCTTTTGCCATGCCGTTCACCGTGCCGCGCCAACCGGCGTGCGAAAGCCCAATGGCGTGATGAATGGGGTCGTAGAAGTAAAGCGGCACACAGTCCGCCGCGTAAATGAGCAGCGGAAGATTCGGCTCATCCGTCACAAGGCCGTCCACGCTTTCCATGTCCTTCGGCTTCCAAATACCCGTGCCGGCGTTTTTTATCGTGACACGGCGCACGTTCGTGTGGTGATCCTGCGCGCCCGCCGTTATATTCTCTACAGGGATATTCGCCGCTTGAGCGATGAGACGGAAATTTTCTTTTACATTTTCGTCGCTGTCGCCGCGGTTGAAGCCGAGGTTCATAGCAGCAAACTCTTCTTCACTCACGCCGCCGATGCGCGTGGAGAAGCAGTGCGTAAGGTACGGAATATTCTCCCACGCCTTAAACGTCAGCAGTCCCACACCGTTTTCCTTGATTGTCAGACGCATATCGGCGATGTCTGCGTTTTCGGCGCGGCGCGGCTTTTCGATTTTCGGCAGCGGAATGGATTTACGGCTCACGATAATACCCTCATACTTCTGCTTCACGCGCAGCTGACCGCAGAATTCGTAGCCGCACTTTTCGCACTTAAATGTGCTGCGCAGACTCTTGTTTTTTACAGTCCATTTGCCGCGGCGCTTTGCTTCGCCGCCGCATTTTTCGCACGTGAAATGCAGATGCTCTTTTTCGATCAACGGGCTGTTCACGTCACAGATATACGTCGTTTTAAACGTGATGCGTCTGTAAAACTCCGGGTCCTTGCAGTCCTGAATGAACGGGCGGAACGTATCCTTTGTGTAAATGCGCTCCAGCACCATAGCGGACAGCACGCTGTCGTCGAGCGCGCGGTGGTGGTCGAGCGCGCCGTCATCAATGGAAAGCAGCTCTGCCGCTTTGGAAAGCCCAAGCTGCTCCTTGCCGTCCTCGCCAAGGCGCTTTTCCACGTACTGCTGTAAATCAACATAGCGCTGCAAAAACGGAACGGTCTCCCCGCCGCCGAAATAGCGGCAGTTTTCAATCAGCGCCAGAATGTCCGACGTGCCCCACGTGGCAATCACGCAGTCGCCCGCCCATTTTTTGAAGCGGCTCATCACCTGCATGTACGGGCGCGCATCCAAAAGATTCGCATCCGTAATGTTGGTGAGGTCCGAGATAATCGCGCTGATCTTTTTTGTCACCTGCGGTTTGACAAAGCAGGAAAACCGGTCTGTGATATTCAGTTGTGCATCGAGCTTGACAGCGCCGAACTCGATAATCTCATTGATAAAGCCGTGGAGACGGCGGCTGTACGCACCGTTCCACTCCAGATCCAAAATAACGATATTCATTGGCTCTCCGTGTGTCTTTTCCGTTGGTCAGGTTTATAAATTACTTCTTTTTCGCAGCTTGCTTCATGCGCAGCTCTTTGCTCAGCACCATTTTGCGCATGCGGATGCTCTTCGGCGTGATCTCCACAAGCTCGTCGTCCGCGATGAACTCGAGGGACTGCTCCAGAGAGAGCACGGTGTGTGGGGTCAGCTTCAGTGCGTCGTCGGAACCGGAAGCACGGGTGTTTGTCGCGTGCTTCTTCTTGCAGACGTTGATGACGATGTCGTCGCCCTTCGGGTTGCTGCCGACAATCATGCCCTCGTAAACCGGCACGCCCGGCCCGATAAACAGGCGGCCTCTGTCCTGTGCATAGAACAGACCGTAAGCCGTGGACTCGCCGGTCTCGTGTACAACGAGAGAACCGGTGCTGCGCTGCTGAATATCTCCCTTATACGGCTCGTAGCAATCGAACACGTGGTTCATGATGCCGTTGCCGTTCGTGTCCGTAAGGAACTCGGAGCGGTAGCCCATGATGCCGCGGGACGGGATCTTGAATTCAAGGTGCGTGGTGCCGCTGTCGCGGGTACCCATGTTGAGCAGCTCTGCCTTTCTGGTGCCGAGCTTTTCCATGACCGCGCCGACGTAGTTATCCGGAACTTCAATCATCAAAAGTTCCATCGGCTCCAACTTCTTGCCGTTTTCTTCCTTGAAAATAACGCTCGGGCGGGAGACCTGGAATTCGTAGTTCTGGCGGCGCATCTGCTCGATAAGAATGGAGAGGTGCAGCTCGCCGCGGCCGGATACCTTAAACGTATCGGCGGAATCCGTCTCTTCCACGCGCATAGCAACGTTCGTTTCGACCTCCTTAAACAGGCGGTCGCGCAGGTTGCGGGAGGTGACATATTTGCCCTCGCGGCCCGCAAACGGGGAATTGTTGACCATGAACATCATAGAAACGGTCGGCTCGTCGATCTTGACGAACGGCAGCGGCTCCACATGCTCCGGGTCGCAGGCGGTCTCACCGATGTTGAGGTCTGCCATGCCGGAAACGGCCACAATGTCGCCGAGCTCTGCGCTCTCTGCGTCCACGCGCTTGAGGCCCTCAAACTGGTAGAGCTTCGTAATGCGCGCGTTGCGTTTTTCGTCGCTTGTGCTGCTGCAGATGGTAACGGTCTGGCCGACCTTTACGGAGCCGCGCTCCACACGGCCGATACCGATACGGCCGACGTACTCATCATAGTCAATGTTGGAGAACAGCACCTGCGTCGGGCCGTCAAGGTCACCCTCCGGCGCCGGAACATCGTTTATAATGGCTTCAAACAGCGGCTTCATGTCCGTGCCCTTTTCGTCCGGCTGGTTCATGGCGTAGCCGTCACGTGCGGAAGCGTAGACCACCGGGAAATCGAGCTGGTCTTCGTCTGCACCGAGCTCAATGAAGAGGTCAAGCACTTCGTCCACGACTTCAAGCGGACGTGCGCCCGGACGGTCGACCTTATTGACGACAACGACCGGCTTTTTGCCAAGACCAAGCGCCTTCTTTAAAACGAAGCGCGTCTGCGGCATACATCCCTCAAACGCATCGACAAGCAGCAGAACGCCGTCTACCATCATCAGAATACGTTCCACCTCACCGCCGAAATCGGCATGGCCCGGGGTATCGACAATATTGATTTTGATGTCATTGTACATGACAGCTGTGTTTTTGGAGAGGATCGTAATGCCGCGCTCACGCTCCAAATCACCGGAGTCCATGACGCGCTCGGTTACGGCTTCGTTGCTGCGGAAAACGCCGCTCTGTCGCAGAAGCTGGTCCACAAGGGTGGTCTTGCCGTGGTCAACGTGTGCAATAATGGCTACGTTGCGCAAATTTTCTCTTTTTCCCATCTTTATCAATCCCTTTCTTTATCGTTCTTAACTTCAAACTGCTTCAAAAAATTCAAAACCGGCCGCGCCGTTTTGCATGCGCGGGATACGGCAAAAAACGGATTAAAAACTCGGTTTGCTCGCTAACCGAAATATTATACCACTTTTCGCGCGTTTTGTGAATATGTTCCGCCTTGGCGAAACCGCTGAAATATTGGGTTTTTGCGTTTTTTCTTTTGTCCTGCTTTCCTTGACGGCGGGCTTTGTTCGTGCTATTCTTGTATTGATTTTGAAACAGAGGAGTGCAAAACCTTGAAGAGGATCTTGAATTTCGGCTCACTCAATACAGACTATGTTTATAAGGTCGACCACATTTTGCAGGGCGGTGAGACCATTCAAAGCGAAAGCCGCACCGTGTTCCCGGGCGGCAAGGGGTTAAACCAGTCCATTGCGCTTGTGCGGGCGGGGCTTTCCGTCTGCCATGCGGGGCTCATCGGCACGGACGGCGAGCACCTGCGCGATTTATTGAACCAAAACGGCGTAGATACCTCCCTCATCGAAACGCGCGATATGCCGGGCGGGCACACCGTCATTCAGGTCAGCCGAGAGGCACAGAACGCCATTCTGCTTTTCGGCGGCTCCAACGGGGCTGTGGATGAAGCATATGCCGACCGCGTGCTTGCGCAATTCGGCGCAGGCGACATTCTTCTGCTGCAAAACGAGATCAGCGCGCTGCCGTATATTCTTGAAAAAGCCCATGCGCGCGGCATGGAGATCTGGCTCAATCCGTCCCCGATGAACGAAAACGTTTTAAAGTGCAATCTGTCGCTCGTTTCCGTGTTCGTTTTGAACGAAGTGGAGGGCGAACAGCTGACCAGCACAAAGATTCCCACCGCTATTTTGGATAAGCTCCTTCAAAAATACCCGCACGCCGCCGCAGTCTTAACGCTCGGCAGTAAAGGCGCGTGGTACGCCAAAGAAGATAAGCGCGCGTTTGCCCCGGCGGAGCTTGTCCGTGCGGTCGATACCACCGCGGCCGGCGATACGTTCACGGGCTATTTCATGCGCGGTATGCTGGATGGGCTTTCGCCGAAAAAATCGCTGACCCTCGCGGCAAAAGCCGCTGCCATTGCGGTCTCGCGCCCCGGTGCCGCACCGTCTATTCCCCTATATGCAGAAGTTACAAGCGAAAGGAACTGAAAATATGAGTGATTTCAGAGTTGCAGTACGCAGAACGAACGAGTGGGACGGCCCGTCCATGCTCAAAATTTACACACCCTACGTCGAAAAGACACACTACACGCCTGACACCGAAGTGCCGACGCTCGCCGAGTACGTGCAGCGCATCGACACCTATACATACGGCCGTATGTGGATTCTGACGGAGATCAACAACCAGACGGCGGGATTCTGCTTTTTGACCGACCGCGATATTCCGAAGGATGACCTGTTCTCCGCCGATGCACAGCTGTACGTCTCCGAAAAATGTCTGCACAGCGGCGTGGGCACGTCTTTATACAGCCTGATGCTGGACATCATGCACCATGCAAATTACCGCCGCGTTACAGCGCACATCAATCTGCCGAACGATGCCGCCGTGGCATTCCACAAAAAGATGGGTTTTCACGAGGTCTCCGAAACGGACGGTGTTCTTTTAATGGAGCGCGCCATTGAGCCGGAAGACCCGAACGCAAAGCGCTTCACGAAAGCCTACCTCATCTTAGCGCAGGACTACGAGGCCGCGCGTGAGCACGCCGCCACATTTGTTAAAGAAGGTACGGTGGTATAATGGGCCCCTACGAATACGAAGTGGCGAGCATCGACGGCGACTACGCCGTTTTGCGCCGAACGGACAATGACACGCACGATGAAATTCTGGTCGCTCGCGCGCTTTTACCGGAGGAGATCGACATCGGCACCGCGCTGCACTACGAAATGTTCACCTATTCCATCGTTTAACGTTTAATTATTGGCAAAAATAGCCAAATATTTTTCCCATTGATTTGGGTAAACCGTTCATTGAACTCGCGTTGCTTTCTTGGTACAATGATATTTGTAAACTAACACGCAGCGAAGAGGTTCTACAAACGCGGTTTACCCTTATTTTCTACGGAACGGTTTACCTTAATCTTTTTTAGGAGTTGTTGTACCATGTCCAAACCGTCCGGTGCCATCGATATGACGCAGGGCAAACCGATCAACCTGATGCTTCGTTTTGCGCTGCCCATGATGATCGGCAGTATTTTCCAGTCGCTTTATTCCATGGTGGACTCCGCCGTGCTCGGCCGCTTCGTCGGCTCGCACGCGCTGGCCGCCATCGGTGCCACCACGTCCACAACGGGCCTCATCCTGCTGCTTGCAACCGGCGTGACGAGTGCCATTTCCATCGTGCTTTCGCAATACGTCGGCGCAAACGACACCGACCGCGTGCGCAAGGGCATCGTCGCCTCCGGGTGGATCACCCTTTTGCTCGGCGTTGTTCTGGGTCTCATCAGCGTTTTCGCCGCGCGGCCGCTCATGCAGCTTTTAAAAACGCCGGAAGACGTCATCGACATGTCCGTTTTATACATTCAGATTGTCTGCGGCTGCGGCATCGCACAGTTTGCGTATAACGCCGCGGCATCTATCCTGCGCGCACTCGGCGACAGCAAAACACCGCTGTATTTCCTCATTCTGTGCTCCATTTTGAATGTTATCCTCGACCTCATCAGCGTCATCGGTCTCAACATGGGCGTTGCGGGTGTCGCCGTTGCAACGGTCGGCTCGCAGGCCATCTCCGCCGCCATCTGCATCCTCGTCATGTTCCGCAAATACCCCGATCTGATGCCGAAGCGCCACACCCTGCGCCCGGATATGCCCGTTAGCCTTAAAATATTCGGCATGGGTGCGCAAATGGCTCTGCAAAGCCTGTTTCTTTCCGTCGGCATGATGGTCATTACGCGCGTCATCAACAGCTACGGCTCCAACGTCGTCGCGGCGTTCACCGTCGGCAGCAACGTGCAGAACCTCGCCGTGATGCTGTTCAGCAATTTCTCGTTCGGCTTTTCCGTCTATGTCGGGCAGAACTTCGGCGCGAAAAACGCAGAGCGCATCAAGCTTGGCGTGCGGCAAATCTTCCTTCTTGTCGGCGGTCTGAGCATTTTTGCCGGTGCGCTGACACTCATTTTTTCTGAGCCGCTCGTCTCGCTGTACGTCAAGCCGAACGAGACCGAAGTCATCGCGTATTCACTCGAATTCATCCGCATTCAGGCGTGGTTCTTCCCGTTCCTCGGGTGGATCTGGCTTTATAACAGCACCGTCAAGGGCATGGGCAAAATCAACATTTCCATGGTCTCCTCCGTTGTGGAGCTGTGCAGCAAGATCGGTCTCTCGTTGCTTCTGCCCATCTGGATCGGCACCACAGGTATTTGGTTTGCCGCGCCGATCGGCTACATTCTGGGCATCATCCCGCTGCTCATCTACTATTACAGCGGCCGCTGGAAAAAGCTGCTCACCGT
>OIDV01000754.1_pt1 | contig 10854 bp, 6 predicted proteins | sample 1581661 | NCBI WGS metagenome assembly OIDV01 (sample SAMEA3882516, study PRJEB24775) | human gut metagenome | biome: human-associated habitat; feature: intestine environment; material: feces | place: Netherlands | collected 2009/2010
TTTAAAATGGCGAGATGCGTTGCTGGTCGCACATCGTGTGAACAGTAACTGCAGATAGTTAATAGGAGGAATTATTTATGTGTGGAATCGTAGGATTTACAGGAAACCATCAGGCAGCTCCGATTCTGTTGGACGGATTGTCTAAGCTGGAATACAGAGGATATGATTCAGCAGGTCTTGCAGTGCGTGACGGAGAGCATCTTGCACAGGTTGTTAAGGCGAAGGGACGTCTGAGTAATCTTTCAGAGAAGACAGACAGTGGTAAGGCACTCAAGGGAACTTGCGGTATCGGTCATACACGCTGGGCGACTCACGGTGAGCCAAGTCAGATCAATGCACATCCGCATGTATCTGGAAACTGTGAGAGAAGTGGATCCGGTACAGTTGAGTCTGAGATTGTCGGAGTACATAACGGTATTATCGAAAACTATACAGAGTTGAAAGAGAAGCTGTTAAAGCATGGTTATACATTCTACAGTGATACAGATACAGAAGTAGTGATCAAACTGGTTGACTACTATTATAAGAAATATAACTTAGGACCAATCGATGCGATTGCCAAGACTATGGTTCGTGTACGTGGCTCTTATGCACTTGAGCTGATGTTCAAGGATTATCCGGGAGAGATCTGGGTTGCCAGAAAAGACAGCCCGATGATCATCGGTATTGCAGATGGAGAGACTTATGTTGCATCTGATGTACCGGCAATCTTGAAATACACAAGAAATGTATACTATATCGGAAACCTTGAGTTTGCAAAGCTTGTTCCGGGAGAGGCTCATTTCTATGATCTCAATGGTGACGAGATCGAGAAAGAGACAACAGAGATCAAATGGGATGCAGAGGCAGCAGAGAAGGCCGGTTTCGAGCATTTCATGATGAAAGAGATCTATGAGCAGCCGAAAGCAATCCGTGATACTCTGAATTCTGTTGTGAAAGACGGAGTGATCGACTTTACGGATATTGATATTACAGAGGAAGAGATTAAGAAATACAGCCAGATTTACATTGTTGCGTGCGGTTCTGCATGGCATGTAGGAGTTGAGGCTCAGTATGTGATCGAGGAGCTGGCTCAGATTCCGGTTCGAGTAGAGCTTGCATCTGAGTTCCGTTACCGTGAGATGCCGCTTGTGAAGGATGGTCTGGTTATCGTGATCAGCCAGTCTGGAGAGACCGCAGATACATTGGCAGCTATGCGTATGGCGAAAGATAATGGACTTGCTACACTTGCAGTTGTAAATGTAATCGGAAGCAGTATTGCCCGTGAGGCAGATAAGGTGTTCTATACACTGGCAGGACCGGAGATTTCGGTTGCTACAACAAAGGGATACAGCGCACAGCTTGTAGCTCTTGATTGCATTGCAGTTCAGTTCGCGAAGGTGAAAGGGCTGATCACAGACGAGCAGTACAGCTATTACATTTCCGAGCTTCAGACAATTCCGGAGAAGATTGAGAAGATTCTTCAGGATAAGGAGAGAATCCAGTGGTTTGCAGCCAAATATGCGAATGCACATGATGTCTTCTTTGTAGGCCGTGGAGTGGACTATGCAGTGTGTCTGGAAGGAAGTCTGAAATTGAAAGAGATTTCTTATATTCATTCTGAGGCTTATGCGGCAGGTGAGTTAAAGCATGGAACAATCAGTCTGATCGAGGACAATATTCTCGTAATCGGAGTTCTGACACAGAGCAAGCTGTATGAGAAGACAGTCAGCAATATGATGGAATGTAAGAGCCGTGGCGCATATCTGATGGGTGTGACAAACTATGGCAATTATGAGATGGAAGACAAGGTAGACTTTACAGTCTATGTTCCGAAAGTGGATGAGCACTTTATGGGAAGCCTCGCAGTGATTCCGCTGCAGCTGCTCGGATATTATGTAAGTGTTGCAAAGGGACTTGATGTAGATAAGCCGAGAAACCTTGCAAAGAGTGTAACAGTAGAATAAGAATATGATGAATCAGGCAGGTCGGGAAAATGAATCCGTCCTGCCTGATTTTGGCAAGAGCCAGAAACAGCACCGCATCTTCTCACTGTTCTGGCTCTTGTTTTATATAGGAATTATTATCTAGGCATATCCCACTTTGTATGATCTGTATGAAGCAGCATATGTGATTTGTGTGACAATGGTTTCTCAAGGAAATCGTTGTACAATTTCATAACATCCTGGTTCTCATGGGAGAAACGGATCTTGGCGTTCTTGTCAAGGAAGTAGAGGTTTGCACCGCGTGTGTGTGCAAGTTCTTCGCCGTCGTGGATCGGCTGGCCGCCTCCACCGACGCATCCGCCCGGACAGGCCATAACTTCCACAAAGTCGTAGTGTACTTCACCATGTTCAATTGCTTCAAGCAGTTTGCGTACATTTCCAAGACCACTGACAACAGCAGCGCGGATCGTAGCATCACCGATCTGGACTTCAGCTTCTACAACACCCGTCTCAAAGGATGGACTGCGGACGATCTTAAATGCATCCGGATCCGGGTTACGTCCTGTTACAAGATAGTGTGCGGAACGAAGTGCAGCTTCCATAACACCGCCGGTAGCACCGAAGATAACACCGGCACCGGACCACTCTTTCATAAGCGGATCACATTCGCGGTCTTTCAGGCTCTTTGGATCAATATGCGCAGCACGGATCATTCTTGTCAGCTCTCTTGTAGTGAGAACTGTGTCAATGTCATGTCCGGCATACTCGCCGTAGAAAAGTTCCATGTTGCGTTCACCTTTTTTCGCTACGCAAGGCATGACAGATACGGTGTAAATGTCTTCCGGAGCGACACCGATGGACTGTGCAAAATAAGTCTTCATAATAGCACCGAACATCTGCTGTGGTGACTTGGCTGTGGACAGCTGTGGCACCAGATGCGGGTACTGTGATTTGATGAAACGGATCCAACCAGGGCAGCAGGAAGTGAACATCGGACGCAGCTTTAATTCTCCTTTGGTGAAGCGCTGCAGGAATTCATTTCCTTCTTCCATGATTGTAAGGTCAGCAGAGAAAGAAGTATCGAAGACGTAGTCTACGCCGATCTTTTTCAAGGCGTCCATGATCTTTCCGATTGTTGCTTCTTCTCTGGACAGGCCGAGAGCTTCTCCCCACGCGGCACGGACTGCCGGAGCAACCTGTGCAACCACCACTTTCTTCTTGTCAGCAATCGCACTCCATACATCCTCTGTATCATCACGCTCGCGAAGTGCGCCGACAGGACAATGAGTGATACACTGTCCGCAGAGAGAACAGGAGACTTCATTGATCTTTTTATTTCCGTTTACATTGATCGTTGTTCTTGAACCTGTACTTGTAACATCCCAGATGTTCAGTCCCTGGATCTTGTCACAAATCTGGATACAGCGCATACATTTGATACATTTGCGTGAATCACGGATGAGTGGGAATGTCTTGTCCCAAGGTGTATCTTCAAAGCGTTCTTTGAACGGAAGATCGATCAGGTTCAGATCATTTGCAACCTGCTGAAGTGTACAGTTCCCGCTTCTGACACAGGTTGCACATTTGCAGTCATGTTGGGAAAGGATAAGCTGTACAGTCTGTCTTCTTGCAATGCGTACCTTCGGGCTGTTCGTGTAGATCACCATGCCTTCGGTTACAACGTTATTACAGGATGTGACCAGACGATCTTTCCCTTCAATTTCAACAACACAGACACGGCATGCCGCAATCTCGTTGATATCTTTTAAATAACATAATTTCGGAATCGGAGTTCCAAGTTTTGCCGCAGCTTCCATGATAGTAGTTCCGGAAGGTACGGATATTTTCTGATTATCAATTGTAATATTTACCATTTTTAATCAGAAAATATCCGTCCCCCTTTGAAAATACCATAACCGAAATGATCGCAGCGCAGGCATCTGTGGGATTCCTGTTTTGCTTCGGCTTCTGTCATACAGTTTTCAACGCCTTCAAAGTCACAGACACGGCTACATGCTTCGCGTTCTGTCAGTTCAACTCTTCCGCAAGGTTCGCGGTCGCTTAAGCGAGGTTCCGGAATCTCAACATCACAGCTGATGATATGGTGGAAACCAAGATATTCATCGATATTGGCAGCAACAACCTTTGCAGCGGCAATTGCCTTGATTACGGAAGCAGGACCGGATGCACAGTCTCCACCGGCGAATACGCCAGGGATATTGTCGAAACCGCCATAACGCTCTGTCATGATCTTACCGCGGGAAACCGGAACACCGGCTTCTGCGAAATGTTCGGATTCGATATCCTGACCGATTGCAACGATGAGTGTCTGGCAAGGGATAAGGAAATCTTCTTCACCTGTCGGACAGACACTTGCACGACCGTCCTTGATCTTGCTGATCATCTGTGGTGTGACGTAGATACCTGAAACGTGTCCGTTCTCATCAGTCTTGATTCTGGATGGCGCTTTCAGTGTGAGTACTTCAATTCCCTCTGCAACTGCACCTTCGATCTCAGCCGGAAGAGCAGTCATATCTGCAGTACGGCGTCTGTAAACGATACTTACTTTTTTAGCACCGAGACGTTTTGCTGTGCGGACGGCGTCCATGGAAACGTTACCGCCACCGATGACAGCAACTTCCTGTCCGGTAAGATCAGGGCTCTTGTCTTCTCCAACATCACGAAGGAAGGACATAGCAGAGATCACGCCTTCTGCATGTTCGCCTTCGATACCAAGCTTCTTATCAGTGCTTGCACCGATGGAAATAAGAACAGCATCATATTCCTGGCGGAGACTCTGAATTGTGATATCTTTACCAATACGTTTTCCAAATTCTACCTGAACTCCTGTCTCAAGGATTGCCTGAATGTCTTCGTCAAGACGATCTTTCGGAAGTCTGTAGTTCGGGATTCCATAGCGGAGCATTCCGCCGAGCTTTGGAAGCATCTCGAATACGGTTGTCTGATGTCCCATCAACTGCAGGTAGTAAGCAGCACTGAGTCCACCAGGTCCACCGCCTACGACAGCGATACGCTTTCCGGTGGAAGGTGCGCATTCCGGTGGTGGAACCTTGCCTGCATAATCAGCGGCCATTCGTTTCAGTCCACGGATATTGATGGCATCATCTACGATATTTCTACGGCAGCGGGCCTCACAAGGATGCTCACAAATAAAACCGCAGGTTGTCGGGAACGGATTATCCTTACGGATCAGACGGATTGCGTCAGCGTAACGGCCCTCTCCGGTCAGTGCGATATATCCAGGGATATCAACATGTGCAGGACAGAGAGAAACGCAAGGTACAGGCTGTGTATAGTGGCAGGTACAGCGTCCCTGACGGACATGTTCTTCATAATCTTCGCGACAGTCTCTTAAGCTCTTATGTACCATGGCACCGGCTTCATATCCGATCGGACAGTCAGATCCTTCGCGGATGGATTCAGACAATGTGTCAATTAGATCAAGTGTCTCCATTGTAGCAGTACCGTTCATAACATCTGTCAGAAGGTTCTTCAACTGCCACAGCCCAACGCGGCACGGGGTACATTTTCCACAGGATTGTGTCTGACACATCTCGATGAATGCACGAGTCATGTCAACCGGACATAATCCCGGAGGGCTGGATTCAATTCTGCGTTCCAGATCTTTGTACAGCTCTTCAACAACGAGCTGGCCTTTGTCTGGACCTGGGATTTCAAGTCTACTCATTTTAAACCTCTCCTTTTACCATAACGTTCATTACTGACTGATTTTAAAATAGGAAATGTATTTGAAAAAACCTATCTTCAAACCAGTAGAGTTTCATTTAGTAATATTCTACAAATAAATCAAAAAATTATCAAGAAAAGTTTAAAAAATGACAAGCTTGTTATTTATTATACGAACAACAAGCTTGTCAAAAATAAACAAAAATATTCTAAAAAATATTGAAAAACAGCTAAAAAATTTAATTCATATAACGGTAGCAACGAAAATAATAACAGAGCGTTCACCTAAAAATATTTTAGATTCTACCGTAGGCGTTGAATTTTTGTGAAAAAACTGACATTTAGGATCGCCGGTGTTGACCGCAACTTTCCATTTGTAATGTTCAGGAAGTTCCGGCAGAGTGAGTGTGACCGGAAACCATCCGGAATTTACAGCTAGATAAACAAGGTCTTCTTTTTGGGTTGCTTCATTATAGCCTGCGAATCGTACACAGACAACATGGCTGTCACCGGAGAAATTTGCCTCATCCGGAGTGAGCCCATGCGTGCTCATTGCCGGAACACCAAGATAGCTTGGCTCGAGATCCTTACGGATGACAGGGTGATCTTTGCGGAATCGGATCATATATTGAAAGAAATCGAACAGATCCTTATTTTTTTTGAGGAGACTCCAGTCCAGCCAGGAGATCAGGTTATCCTGGCAATAAGGGTTATTATTTCCGTAACGTGTGTCTGCGAATTCATCACCGGAGAGGAACATTGGAGTTCCGCGGCTGCAAAGCAGAACGGCACAGGCATTTTTCATCAGTCGTTTACGAAGTGCCAGAATGGCAGGATCATCTGTTTCGCCTTCTACGCCACAGTTCCAGCTGTTATTGTCATCAGCTCCGTCAGTGTTCCCCCAACCGTTGGCTTCATTATGCTTCTGGTTATAACTGTACAGATCATAAAGCGTGAATCCATCATGACAGGTGAGAAAGTTGATGGAAGCATTTCCACCTCGGTAAGCAGGATCGTACAGATCAGGAGAACCTGTGATTCTTGCTGCAGCAGTCTGGGCAAGGAAGTCATCTCCTTTTAAAAAGCGGCGCATATCATCACGGTAGCGCCCATTCCATTCAGCCCAGCGCTTCCAGGAAGGGAAAGAACCGACCTGATAAAGTCCGCCGGCATCCCATGCTTCAGCGATCAGTTTTACATTTCCAAGGATCGAGTCGAATGCAAGGCTTCGCAGAAGCGGTGGTTGGCTTAGAGGGGTTCCGTCATCATTTCGTCCAAGAATGGAAGCAAGATCAAAACGGAATCCGTCTACACGGTATTCGATGACCCAGTAACGCAGACACTCCAAAATCATGTCTCGTACAACAGGGTGATTGCAGTTCAGTGTATTTCCACATCCGCTGAAATTATAATAATGTCCGTCCGGAGTCAACATATAGTAAATGTTGTTGTCAAAGCCTTTGAAAGAAAAGCACGGACCGAATTCATTTCCCTCAGCAGTGTGGTTGAAGACGACATCGAGGATCACTTCTATGCCATTGTCATGGAGATCTTTGATCAGTGTCTTGAGTTCCAGTCCTTCGCGGTTATATTCCATAGAAGAACAGTAGCTTGTATTTGGTGCAAAGAAACTGACTGGATTATATCCCCAGAAATCAATAAGTTCATTTTCATCAATCAATCGTACATCACGCATCTCATCAAATTCGAAGATTGGCATTAGTTCAACAGCATTGACTCCAAGTTCTTTCAAATAAGGAATCTTTTCGCGCAGGCCTTCGAATGTACCGTGGTGCTTAACACCGGAACTTTCATCCATGGTAAATCCGCGGACGTGTAGCTCGTAGATGATCAAGTCTTCCATAGGAATAGAATGGTGACGCTGGTCACCCCAGTCAAAGTTGGATTGTACCACACGGGCACGATAACCATGCTGGGCGTTATTTACATGCCCCCACTGGCTCTGTCCGGTGACGGCGCGCGCATAAGGATCCAGCAGGATTTTGTTTTTATCAAAACGGAGTCCTTTCTTTTCATCATAAGGACCATCCAATCGATAGGCGTACTCAAATTCTTCGATATCCAGATCAAAGACGATCATAGAATAGCAGAATCCGATCCTGTAACTTTCCGGAAATGGAATCACGGCGTAAGGTTCTTCGGCTTTGCGGTGAAACAGCAGAAGCTCGCAGGAGGTAGCACCGTGTGTATGAATCGTAAAGTTGACACCACCCGGGATAGCGACTGCACCAAATTCACGGAAAAAGCCGGGACGGATCTGGAATCCATTGACAGTGTCAATCGGCTTAAGTTGTTCGGATATTACTGGCATATAGGAAAACTCCTTTCTAATTGTATTCAAGTTAGAATGAATTAAGAATTAACATAACAATTGACATAAGTATAACACTTAGAAAAATAAAAGCATAGGTTCAGCCTATCATTCTGTGAGAAAATGTGCTACAATGATACCACTATTTATTTGTAGAAAAGAGGTTATGGTATTATGGCAGAAGAGCAGAAAACAGCAGGATGTTCAGAGGAATCCTGCGCCAGCTGTGCCAGTGCAGGAACATGCACAAGTAAGAAAGTTGATATGCATGAACCGATGAACATGTATTCATCTATTAAAAAAGTGATCGGCGTTGTCAGTGGAAAGGGCGGCGTTGGTAAGTCACTCGTGACAGCATCCCTTGCAAGAATGATGAGAGCAAAAGGATATCATGTGGGTATCATGGATGCAGATATTACAGGTCCATCTATCCCTAAGATGTATGGACTTCATGAGATGGCAGTAGGAACTGAGCAGGGAATTCTTCCATGTGAAGCAGCAGATGGAACAAAGATCATGTCTGTCAATCTTCTTCTGGAAGACGAGGAAGCACCGGTTATCTGGAGGGGACCAGTGATCGCAGGTGTTGTAAAGCAGTTCTGGACAGATGTTATGTGGGGAGATCTTGATTATCTCTTCGTTGATATGCCACCTGGAACAGGTGATGTTCCGCTGACAGTATTCCAGTCTCTTCCGGTTGATGGCGTTGTGATCGTTACATCTCCGCAGGATCTTGTACAGATGATCGTGAAGAAGGCATATGGAATGGCGAAGCAGATGAATATTCCGGTTCTTGGAATTGTTGAGAACTACAGCTATGTGAAGTGTCCGGATTGTGGCAAAGAGATTAAAGTATTTGGAGAAAGCCACATTGATGAGATCGCAGCAGATCTTAACGTTCCGGTTCTCGGAAAGATGCCACTTGACCCGGCAATCGCGCAGATGGTTGAGGAAGAGAAGTTTTCTGAGGCAGAGAATCCATATCTGGAAGGATTCGAACTGTAAAGCAAGTTGAGTGTATGTGATGGGAGTCATGGAAGACAAGGTTGGGGGATCTTGTCTTTCGTGGCTTTTTTACGCGAGCAACGAGCAAAGTCCGTGCTCCTAAAAGAATAACAGAAAAGCACAAATTATAAATCATACAGGAGAAATTAACACATGATAGGCGAAAGAATAGAATTATGGCACAAAGAAGAATATCATTACCCTGCGGCGCATGGTTTTATCCCGATTATGGTCAGCTATATTCATGAGGATGAGCTGATGCATCCGGCGATGCTGGTTGTTCCGGGAGGCGGTTACAGACTTGTATCGCCTTCGGAAGCACATCTGGTTGCTATGGAATTTTATCAGGCTGGTTATAATGTGTTCGTCCTTGAATATACAGTGAACCCACTGGATGAAGCACCATTAAAGCTTCAGCCATTGAATGATATTTCCAGAGCGATGCGAATGATCCGTTTTCGTGCAGAGCAGCTGCACGTTTTGTCAGATCGGATCGTGGTGTGCGGATTTTCAGCCGGAGGACATCTGTGTGCGAGTCTGTGTGTGCATGGGAAGGATATCAAGGATCCGGATGAAAAATATCAGAAGTTTTCAAACCGTCCGGATGCGGCAGTGCTGTCTTATCCGGTAATTACTTCAGGAAAATATGCTCACAGAGATTCTTTTGTAGCTCTTTTAGGGAAGAATCCAACAAAGAAAGAGTTAGAATATATGTCAATTGAAAAGTATGTAACAAAAGAAATACCACCATGTTTCATCTGGCAGACAGCAACAGATGGAACAGTTCCGGTGCAGAACAGCTATCTTTTAGCACAGAAATGTCTGGAAGAAGGAGTTCCATTTGCGCACCATGTATTTTCAGAAGGCGTGCATGGTATGTCTGTTGCAACAGAGGATTGGCTGGAACGCAGAGGGAGAGAACCTTATACACAGGAGCAACTCCGTATGCTGGCAGAAGCAATCCTTGCGGGAGAAACTTCATTTCCAAAGGAAATGGGAGAAGAACTGCTTGTGAAAAATGGAATTGGAAGAACACAGCCACCGAAATGGACAGCAGAGCAGAAAGAAGAAATCCGAAAGACTCTGAAAGAAGTACAGATCTGGCCCAAACTGGCAGAGGAATGGCTGGAGAAAATAATTGATTACAAAGGAGAAGCAAGATGAGAATTCTATTGATCCGTCACGGAGATCCGGATTATGTAAATGACACATTAACAGAAAAAGGAAGACGTGAAGCGGCACTGCTTGCAAAACGTGCAGTATCTATGAATATGGGGGAATGCTATAAGTCTCCACTTGGAAGAGCGAAGGATACGGCGACTCCATGTCTTGAGGTAACTGGAAAAACAGCAGAAATATTGGATTGGCTGCAAGAGTTCCCGGCGCAGGTTGATTTGAATAAAAATCCGGAACTTGAAAAAGCATATCCCGATGTGAAAAAAGAAGGTGAGCATTTCCTGCCTAGAATTGCATGGGATATGGTTCCGGGGTATTGGACAGAACATGAAGCTTATATGGATAAAAATGCATGGCGTGAAACAGAAGTGGCGAAAAATTCTGATCTTGTAGAAGTATACGATCATGTGATTGAAGAATTTGATCGCTTTCTCGCAGAGCATGGATATGTAAGAGAAGGGGCGCATTATCGTGTGGAGAAAGAAAGTGATGAGACAGTGACATTTTTCTGCCATTTCGGAATCAGATGCGTGCTGTTGTCCCATTTATGGAATGTATCACCATTCGTGCTTTGGCATTGCCTTGCGCTTGCACCGACTTCTGTGACAGAAGTAGTAACAGAAGAGAGAGAACAGGGAACGGCATATTTCCGAGGATTGAAAGTAGGAGATATCTCACATCTCTATGCAGGTGGAGAAGAACCGTCCT
>OIDV01000755.1_pt1 | contig 10853 bp, 7 predicted proteins | sample 1581661 | NCBI WGS metagenome assembly OIDV01 (sample SAMEA3882516, study PRJEB24775) | human gut metagenome | biome: human-associated habitat; feature: intestine environment; material: feces | place: Netherlands | collected 2009/2010
GCACCGGACACGGTGTGGGCTATGTGCTCAATGTGCATGAGGGACCAAACAGCTTCCACTGGAAGCAGTACCCGGGCAGAACTGCAGAGCGTGTGATAGAAGAGGGCATGGTCACTACAGATGAGCCGGGCATCTATTTAGAGGGCAAATTCGGTATTCGTACAGAGAATGAGCTTATCTGTCGAAAGGGTGAGAAAAATGAGTATGGCCAGTTCATGTATTTTGAGAATCTGACATATGTGCCTATAGATTTAGATGCGATTGATCCAAATCAGATGACAGACAGGGAAAAGGGATACCTGAACGCTTACCATGCTAGAGTTTATGAGCTTGTTTCACCTTTTTTGAATGATGAGGAGGCTCAGTGGCTTAAGAAATATACAAGAGCTATTTAACGTTACTGCCTGCACTGCAGTGTGACCGGCAGCGATTACAACAATATTATGATTAAAGGGTCAAAAGGTATCATCGATGCATGCTTGCATGCAATTCGATGTATACCTTAGTGACCCGCACTACACCGAGAAAGTAGCAATTTGCTGCGGAAACGCAGGAAATTAGCGGATTTCGAGGTGGAGTCAGATTACGGGAATGCGTAGCATGTAGTAATCTGATTAATCATAAATGAGGGGCAAAATACCTTTTGACCCTCATATCATATTATAATTGACAGTAAGGAAAGTATCAAAATGAGTGAAAAGCTTGTACTTATAGACGGACACAGTATTTTAAACAGGGCATATCACGGGCTGCCTGATCTGACCAATTCAGAGGGACTTCACACAAATGCAGTCTATGGTTTTTTGAATATCATGTTCAAGATTCTTGACGAGGAAAAGCCAAACTATCTGACGGTGGCATTTGATGTGCATGCGCCGACGTTTCGCCACAGAATGTTTGATGCGTACAAGGGCACGAGAAAGCCTATGGACGAGGAGCTCAGGCAGCAGGTGCCTATGATAAAGGAAATGCTTACTGCCATGGGTATTAAAATCGTGGAAAAGGAAGGCTATGAGGCCGACGATATACTTGGAACCTTATCTGTCAGGGCAGAAAAGGCCGGTATGGATGTCGCCATCATTTCCGGAGACAGAGACCTTTTGCAGCTTGCGACTGACCATGTCATGGTAAGGATTCCAAAGACAAAGAAAACAGGAACCGAGATAGAAAACTACAATACAGCAGATGTTATCGAAAAGTACGGCGTCACTCCAAAGGAATTTATCGATGTAAAGGCTCTTCAGGGAGATACGTCTGATAATATTCCCGGGGTACCCGGTATCGGAGAAAAGACAGCAGGCGCACTTATAGCAAAATATCACTGTATAGAGGCAGTACATGAGGACGCTGAGAATGTAAAGCCGCCAAGGGCTTCAAAGAATATAGTGGAGTACTGGGAGCAGGCGCTTATGAGCAAGGAGCTTGCGACAATCATACTTGATGCGCCGGTTGACTATGAATTTTCTGATGCAAAGCTTAGTGGCGGAGTAGAGTCACTCTACACTGAGGAAGCCTTTTTACTGTGCAAAAGATACGAATTCAAAAATATGCTGTCACGGTTTAATGTGGAGGCTCCTAAAAACAATGCCGAGGAGCATTTTGTGGTAGTAAGGGACTTAAAGACTGCAGAGAGTGTGTTTGAGAAGGCAAAGGGCAGGGAGGTCGCTTTTGCGGTAGTACCGGGAGAGTCTTTGGGAAACTGCGAAAGTGATGGACAGCTAAGTCTGTTTTCGGAGCCGGTTTCTAACGATTATCTTGCTGTTTCGATTTGTTTTTCAGAGGAGGACATTTATTTTATCTGTACAGGTGATGAGATTTCAAGCAGCTTCCTGGATGAAAAATTAAATACCCTGGAAGTAAAGTCATGGATATCACCGGATTTAAAGACCAATCTGCACAGATTTAATAGCAAAGAGATAAAGGCAGATGACAGAGGCATATATTTTGACATGATGGTGGCTGCGTACCTTATCAATCCGCTTGTCGGGGAGTATCCCTATGATGCGGTTGCAAAGGACTATCTGGGGCTTATGCTCTCATCTAAAAAGGATTATCTGGGAAAGCTTGATTTCACCCGGATGATGAAGGAGGATGAGAAAAAGGCAGTGGACTGTGCCTGCTACGAGGTGTATACTGCCTGGAAATCAAAGCCGGTTCTTTTGCAGAAGCTAAAGGAAATGGATATGCTCACGCTTTATAAAGATATCGAGCTCCCGCTCGTTTTTGTGCTGTATGATATGGAAAATGAGGGTATAATGGCTGATGGAATAAAGCTTAAGGAGTATGGAGACAAGCTTGCTGTTTCGATAACTGAGCTTGAAAAGAAAATATATGAGGCAGCAGGTGAAGAGTTTAATATAAATTCGCCAAAGCAGCTTGGAGTCATTCTCTTTGAAAAGCTTGGACTGCCAAATGAAAAGAAGACAAAGACCGGTTATTCGACTGCGGCAGATGTGCTTGAAAAGCTGGCGCCGGAGTATCCGATTGTCGCGGATATTCTGGAATACAGACAGCTTACAAAGCTAAAGAGCACATATGCTGACGGACTTTCGGGATATATTGCATCCGATGGTAAAATCCATACTACCTTAAATCAGACAATCACTGCGACAGGCCGTCTTTCAAGCACAGAGCCTAATTTGCAGAATATCCCGATAAGGATTGAGCTGGGCAAGCTTATCAGAAAGGTATTTCTGCCTGAGGATGGAGATCTGTTTGTTGACTCAGACTACTCGCAGATCGAGCTTCGGGTGCTTGCGGCGCTTTCAGGGGATGAAAGGATGATAGAGGCCTTTAAGAATGGTCAGGATATCCACAGAAGTACAGCATCCCTTGTGTTTGACACACCGTTTGATGAGGTCACAGACCTTCAAAGACGAAATGCCAAGGCGGTAAATTTTGGTATCGTATATGGTATCAGCGCGTTTGGTCTGTCTAACGACCTGGGGATTTCAAGGAAAGAGGCACAGGGCTATATAGACAGCTATTTTGTCAAATATCCAAAGATTAAGGAGTTTTTGGATCAGACGGTTTTGGATGCCAAGAAAAATGGCTATACAAAGACCATGTTTGGGCGTATCAGACCGATTCCCGAGCTGAACTCGAGCAATTTCATGCAAAGACAGTTTGGAGAGAGAGTTGCGATGAACTCACCTATTCAGGGTACAGCAGCCGATATCATAAAGATTGCCATGATTCGTGTGCATGACAGGCTTCTTGACGAGGGCTTAAAGTCAAGACTTATCCTTCAGGTGCATGATGAGCTTTTAATTGAGACAAAGGAAGCTGAGAAGGATAAAGTGATTAAGCTTCTGGAGAAGGAGATGCGTGGTGCGGTGAACATGAAGGTATCCATGGAGGTGGGCACCGAGTGTGGCTATGACTGGTATGATGCGCATTGATGACAGAAAAGGAAATAATATGATTTTTATAGGAATAACAGGTGGTGTAGGTGCCGGAAAATCGGCAGTGCTTAGCTATCTTAAGGAACTTGATGGCGTAAGGGTCATGCTCTCCGATGAGATAGCACATGAGCTGATGGAGCCGGGAAGCGACTGCTACAACAGATTAAAGGAATTGTTTGCGGGCGAACCGATATGGCTTGAGGACGGGCATTTTGACAGACCGGCACTTGCCGGAGTGATTTTTTCGGATGATAAAAAAAGAGAGCTTTTAAACGAAGTAGTGCATCCTGCAGTAAAGGAATATGTGCTTAATGCAGTTAAAGAGGCAAAAAAAGATGGTCTTTTCATGCTTGTGCTTGAAGCAGCACTCCTTATAGAGGAGGGATATGGTGAAATCTGCGACGAGCTGTGGTATATTTATGCAAGTGAAGAAGTCAGAAGAAAAAGACTTAAGTCATCAAGAGGCTATTCAGATGAGAAGATTGACAGTATCTTTGCAAGCCAGCTTAAAGAAGCTGAGTACAGAAGGCACTGCAAGGAGGTTATTGATAATGATGGAGATATCGAAAACACGATAACTTCAATAAATAAAGCGCTTAGCAAATACAAGGAGTAGTGGAAATGAACAATGTATTCGGTTTGGACATTGGTACAAGAAATGTTGTAGGAACTGTCGGCTATCAGACTGATGACAGGGAATTTGTGGTTACAGCACAGTATATCAGGGAGCATGAGACCAGAGCGATGCTTGACGGTCAGATACATGATATAGGCAGGGTGGCAAAAACTATTAAGGAAGTAAAGGACGAGCTTGAAAAACAGACAGGACAGCCACTTGAAGAGGTGTGTATAGCAGCCGCAGGACGAGTATTAAAGACTGTCACGACGCATGTGGAGTATGAGTATGCGCAGGAGTCTGTGGTGACCGGAGAGGATGTCCATACGCTTAACCTGCTTGGCATAGAAAAAGCACAGGAGGCACTCAAGGAGGTTAACGATACAAGCTATAAGTTTTACTGTGTGGGATATTCTACAGTCAAATTCTTTTTGAATGATGATGTGTTTATCAGCCTTGAGGGTCATAAGGCAAACAAAATAGGCGAGGATATCATAGTTACATTTCTGCCGGAGGATGTGGTGGACGGACTTTATGCGGCAGTGGGACAGGCAGGGCTTAGTGTTGCCAATATGACATTGGAGCCTATCGCCGCTATCAATGTGGCAATTCCGGAGAACTATCGTATGCTTAATATCGCACTTGTCGATGTGGGAGCCGGAACGAGTGATATCTCAATCACAAGAGACGGAAGTATCATAGCCTATGGCATGATACCGCATGCAGGAGATGAGATGACAGAAGTTATTGTGCAGCATTTCCTCGTGGATTTCAATATGGCGGAGAGCATCAAGCTTCAGTCTACGACAAGTGATACGGTTACATACAAGGATATCATGAGCATCGAGCACACAATTCCTGCACAGGATGTCTGGGATGTGGCAGCACCTGTTGTTGATAGTATTGCACAAGAGGTATCGGCTAAAATCAGAGAGCTAAACGGTGACAAAACAGTGAGTGCCTGCTTTGTAGTCGGAGGCGGAGGCAAGATACACGGCTTCACGGAAAAGCTTGCGGAAGACCTTGACCTGCCGGAGGAAAGAGTCGCTCTAAGAGGTGAGGAAGTGCTTGGCGATGTGACCTTTGAGCAGGAGGATATTAAGAAGGATCCGCTTCTTGTCACTCCAATTGGTATATGTCGGAATTATTATGAGCAGAGAAATAATTTTATCATGGTCAGATTCAACGGTGAGAGAATAAAGCTCTATGATAATAACAGGCTTACAATAGTCGATGCGGCGCTTCAGGCGGGATTTCCAAACGATGAGCTGTTTCCAAAGCGCGGCACCCCGATAAACTTTACTGTAAACGGAGTGGCAAGGCTTGTAAGAGGCGAGGCCGGAGATGGCGCAGTAGTGACCATGAACGGAAAGCCAGCAAGCATCAACACACCGCTTGAGCCAAACAGTGAGATAGTCATCGAGCCGTCCACAGCAGGAGAGGCAGCAGTGTATAAGATATCGCAGCTTGATGAGTACAATCATTCTGTCATTACTTTTATCATAAACGGCAGAAGGGTTTCATGTCCTAGGTTTGTCCAGGTAAACGGAGAGCTCGAGCCGGAGGATTACAGCATCAGGGAAAACGATGTGATTGAGACAAGAAATTACTATACAGTGCGCCAGATTGCGCAGTTTATGGACCTCGTTATTGACACAGACCAGATGATATTTGTAAACAATGAAGAGGCAGGTCTCGACACTCTTGTATACGAAAATTTCTCTGTTGAGTGGAAAACAGATGAATATGGTGTTGCAAGAATCGACAATAACAATTATAATGACACACAAGAGTCTGATTCAGATGATGCTTCGGTCTTAGCTGAGCAGGATGCAAAAAGCACAGAGTCAGACAACACAGTGACCAGAACATCAGAGCAGATGATGAATCAGGTGCTCGATGAGCTGCATGATGAGTTTGCTAAAGAAGCTGAAGCACCTGCTGTGCCGGAAAACGAATTGCCGGAAAATGATATACAGGAAGAAATACACGAAGAAGACTCATCAGAAAATACAGTTACAGTAATTGTAAACGGTGAGCCTGTAGAGCTGTCCGGTAAGGACACATATATATTTGTCGATATATTTACCCATATCTCATTTGATTTACAGGCAGGAAAGGGCAGGGCAATAGCCACTGTAATAAATGGCAGAGATGCCCAGTTTTCCGAGGAGCTTCATGAGGGAGACAAAATAGAATTATACTGGAAAGAGAATTAACATGTTAGAATTATGCAGCATTGCCAGCGGCAGCAGTGGAAACTGTATATGCGTGGGTACGGATGATTGTCATGTGCTCATAGACGCGGGCATCAGCGGTAAGAAAATAGAAAACGGACTGAATGAATTTGATATGACGGCCACAGATATGCAGGGGATTCTCGTGACACATGAGCATATAGACCATATCGCAGGGATTGGTGTCATGGCAAGACGCTATCATATTCCGATTTATGCAACAAAGGCCACGATCGGGGCCATAAAATGTACCAAATCCGTTGGAAATATAGATGATGAACTGTTTCATCCTATTGAGGCAGGCGTCGATTTTACAATAGGCGATATAGAGTTTGAGCCGCTTCACATATCACACGATGCGGCTGATCCTGTCGCGTACAGATTTAAAAACGAAAATCATGCGATGGCGGTCGTGACAGACCTTGGCACGTATGATGATGCACTGGTTTCAAAGCTTCAGACCCTGGATGGGCTGCTGCTTGAAGCCAATCATGATATAAATATGCTCCAGACAGGGGCATATCCGTATCCGCTCAAGCGCAGAATCATGGGTGACAGCGGACATTTGTCGAATGAGAGAAGCGGGCAGTTGTTATGCGAGCTTCTTCATGATAAATTTGGCTCAGTAATACTGGGACACCTTAGTAAAGAAAACAACTACGAAAAGCTGGCGTATGAAGCCGTCAGGCTTGAGGTCACAATGGGAGACAATCCATATAAGGCAAGTGATTTCCCTATGTATGTGGCTAAGAGAGACAGGGCATCAGACCGCATAGCCGTAGAATAAGAGAACAGGAGAATAAGTTGTTATGGATAACACAAAGAACAAAGTAATCATCACAGTTGTCGGAAAAGACACAGTAGGAATCATCGCAAAGGTATGTACATATCTGTCAGAGGGCAGTGTAAACGTACTTGATATCTCACAGACTATCGTTTCAGGTTATTTCAACATGATGATGATTGTTGATATGGCAAATGCTACAGCTTCATTTGCAGAGATTTCTGACCAGCTTGATGCACTTGGAGAAAAAATTGGTGTAACAATAAAGTGTCAGAAGGAAGAAATCTTTGAGATGATGCATCGAATCTAGTTTAGCATAAAAATGTCATACACAGTTAAAGGAGAACAGCAAAATGATAAATATTGGTGAAGTAATTGAGACCAATGACATGGTGGAGAAGGAAAATCTTGACGTGCGTACAATCACACTCGGTATCAGCCTGCTCGACTGTATAGATTCAGACCTTGCAAAGGTAAATGAGAATATCTATAACAAGATTACAACACTTGCAAAGAATCTTGTATCAACAGGAAAAGAGATAGAGAACAACTACTGTATCCCTATTGTAAACAAACGTATTTCAGTTACACCTATCGCCCTTGTCGGCGGTGCGGCCTGCAAGAGTTCAGAGGATTTTGTTACCATAGCAAAGACTCTTGACAGAGCAGCCAAAGAGGTAGGTGTCAACTTCATCGGTGGATACTCAGCACTTGTGTCAAAAGGCATGACAAAGGCGGATGAGCTTTTAATCAAATCCATCCCTCAGGCAATGCTTGAGACAGACCTGGTATGCAGCTCTGTAAATGTTGGCTCTACAAAAACCGGAATCAACATGGATGCAGTAAAGTTGATTGGCGAGATGATAAAGGAGACAGCAGAGGTGACAAAGCACCTTCCTGTATCGGGCTGTGCCAAGTTTGTAGTATTCTGCAACGCTCCTGATGACAATCCGTTTATGGCAGGAGCTTTCCATGGTGTGACAGAGGCAGATGCCATCATCAATGTAGGTGTCAGCGGACCGGGGGTTGTAAAGACTGCTCTTGAAAAGGTAAGAGGCGAGAACTTTGAGGTGCTCTGTGAGACAATCAAGAAGACAGCCTTCAAGGTTACTCGAGTAGGACAGCTCGTGGCAAAGGAGGCTTCAAAGAAGCTTGGAGTGCCATTTGGAATCATAGACCTCTCACTTGCACCTACACCGGCTATCGGAGACTCTGTAGCCGATATTCTCTGTGAGATAGGCTTAGAGAGAGCCGGAGCTCCGGGAACAACAGCAGCACTTGCACTCTTAAACGATCAGGTGAAAAAGGGCGGTATCATGGCATCCTCATATGTCGGCGGCCTCTCAGGTGCCTTTATTCCTGTATCAGAGGATCAGGGAATGATAGATGCCGTAAATGATGGTGCACTCACTCTCGAAAAACTTGAGGCTATGACCTGTGTGTGCTCAGTGGGACTTGACATGATTGCAATCCCGGGCGATACAAAGGCCACCACAATTTCAGGAATTATCGCAGATGAGATGGCTATCGGTATGATAAATCAAAAGACAACAGCCTGCAGACTGCTTCCAGCAATCGGAAAGGATGTAGGTGATGTGGTAGAAATCGGAGGACTCCTTGGAAGTGCACCGGTTATGCCGGTAAACAGATTCTCTTGTGATGCATTTGTAAACCGTGGAGGAAGAATCCCGGCACCTATTCACAGCTTTAAAAATTAGTAAATAATGGCATTGTTTACAAGCATGTACTTATAAGAATAACTTATAAGTACATGCTTATTTTAAAGTGGCACTTGACAATGACAAAAATACATGCTTAAATAAAGGCAGTTATATGACTGACGGAAGTGGATAACCACATGGAGTATAACAGTTGATTGCCGACCGTCTGGGTGCACATTTATATAAGTTTCCTGCAGAGCTTTATATTTTTATGTGTGTTCAGACGGTCTTTTTTATTCCGGCAGGCCCGAGTAATTTGGGGATGCAGACCACATTATCAGAAAACATGGAGGATGACATGGAAAGAGTATCATTAGCAAAGGAATTATCAAGCACGACATACCCTGGCAGAGGTATCGTAATCGGCCGCACAAAGGATGGTAAGAAGGCTGTAACAGCATACTTTATCATGGGCAGAAGCGAAAACAGCCGCAACAGAGTATTTGTAGAGGATGGCGAGGGCATCAGAACACAGGCATTTGACCCTTCAAAGCTTGAGGATCCAAGTCTTATCATTTACGCACCTGTAAGAGTGCTCGGCAACAAGACAATTGTCACAAACGGTGACCAGACAGATACTATCTATGAGCTGATGGACAAGCAGCAGACATTTGAGCAGGCATTAAGGACAAGAGAGTTTGAGCCTGACGCTCCTAACTATACACCTAGAATTTCAGGAATCATGCATATTGATAATGGTGAGTTCAACTATGCTATGTCAATCTTAAAGAGCAACAACGGCAATCCTGATGCATGCAACAGATATACATTTGCATACTCAGCACCGGTTGCAGGAGAGGGCCATTTCATCCATACATATATGGGCGATGGAAATCCACTGCCAAGCTTTGAGGGTGAGCCTACATGGGTAGATATCGACGGAGATATCGATGAGTTTACCGATATGGTATGGGAGAACTTAAACGAGGACAATAAGGTATCACTTTTTGTCAGATATATTGATATCGCAACAGGCGAGTATGAGAGCAGAATCGTGAACAAAAACAAATAACGGAAAATATTTTATAAACGGTCAAATATACAAGATAAGCAGATAAAAACAGGAGAACAGAAAAATGCAGGAATACGAATTAAAATACGGATGTAATCCAAATCAGAAACCAGCCAGAATTTTTATGAAGGAGGGAGAGCTTCCTATAAAAGTGCTTAACGGCAGAGCCGGATATATCAACTTCCTTGATGCCTTTAACGGATGGCAGCTTGTAAGAGAGCTTAAGAAGGCAACAGGTCTTCCGGCAGCAACATCCTTCAAGCATGTTTCACCTGCAGGTGCAGCAGTAGGACAGCCACTTTCAGATGTGGAGAAAAAGATTTACTGGGTTGATGATATGGATATTGAGTTTACACCACTTGCAAATGCATATATCAGAGCAAGAGGTGCTGACAGAATGTCATCATTTGGTGATTTTATTTCACTTTCAGATGTATGTGACAAGAGCACTGCACTTGTAATCAAGAGAGAGGTATCAGACGGTGTTATTGCTCCGGGCTACACAGACGAGGCTCTTGAGATTTTAAAGGCTAAGAAAAAAGGCAATTACTGTGTTATTGAGATTGACCCGTCATATGAGCCGGCACCTATCGAGAGAAAGGATGTATTTGGCATCACATTCGAGCAGGGCAGAAACGAGCTTCATATTGATGATGATTTCTTCTCAAATATTGTGACAGAGAACAAGGAGCTCACAGAGCAGGCTAAGATTGATCTGGCAATATCTATGATTACTTTAAAGTATACACAGTCCAACTCTGTATGCTATGTAAAGGGCGGCCAGGCAATCGGTATCGGAGCTGGCCAGCAGTCTCGTATCCACTGTACCAGACTTGCAGGCTCAAAGGCAGACAACTGGTGGCTTCGTCAGTCTCCACAGGTGCTTGGACTTCAGTTTGTGGATGGTATCAGACGTGCTGACCGCGACAATACTATTGACCTTTATATCGGTGAGGATTATATGGATGTGCTCGCAGAGGGTGAGTGGCAGAAATTCTTCAAGGTAAAGCCGGACGTATTTACGGCAGAGGAGAAGAGAGCATGGCTTGACAAGAATACAGATGTAGCACTTGGATCTG
>OIDV01000758.1_pt1 | contig 10812 bp, 9 predicted proteins | sample 1581661 | NCBI WGS metagenome assembly OIDV01 (sample SAMEA3882516, study PRJEB24775) | human gut metagenome | biome: human-associated habitat; feature: intestine environment; material: feces | place: Netherlands | collected 2009/2010
CCGTGCCGCAGCCGCCGGAGCGGTGCTTGAGCCGTCAGGCGGGAATTGTGCGGTATTGCCTTTACGGAAAAGAGCTTCCTGCCATGGCGATAAAACGCGTTTTTCAAAAAGAGCCTGTTCTAAGCATTGCTGCCTGTCTGGCTTTGGTTTCATCCTGCTTCGTTCTTCCGGATGCAGAATATCTTGGTTATATTGATTTTCGCACGCTTGCGATCCTGTTCTCACTCATGACCGTCATGGCCGGGCTGCGGGGGCAGGGCGTTTTCGATCGGCTTGGGCGCGCGCTGCTGTCCCATACCCGCACAACGCTTCAGCTGACCGCTGTTCTGGTGGGGCTGTGCTTTTTCTCAAGCATGGTGATCACTAATGATGTATCGCTGCTTACCTTTGTTCCGTTCACATTTGTTGTTGTAAACAGCTTGGATGCTGCCGTTCGGGATAAGCTGCTGCTTCCCATCGTCTGCATGCAGACGATAGCCGCAAACCTCGGCAGTATGCTAACACCTCTTGGTAATCCGCAAAACCTGTACCTGTATGGAAAAAGCGGAATGGATATGGGTTCTTTTGTTTTGCTGATGCTCCCCTACTCCATCCTGTCGCTGGCACTTCTTGCGCTATGGGCGGTGGGGCTGTGCCGCCGTGGCGCAAAGATCTCCATGGCTCATTCTGCGGCTGCTGCAAGCCCGAACAAGGCACTATTATCGCTGTACAGTATTTTATTCGTGCTCTGTCTGTTGGTGGTACTGCGTGTTCTGCCCTATGGTATCGCGTTTGCTGCGGTTCTGGCCTGTGTGCTTTTGGCAGACCGGAACACATTATGCCGTGTGGACTATTCGCTGATCCTTACCTTTGTTATGCTCTTTATCTTTATTGGCAATCTGGGGCGTTTTGCCGCCTTTTCCGGATGGCTGCAGCATATTCTTACCGGCCACGAGGTATGGGTTTCTGTGCTTGCCTCACAGGTAACCAGCAATGTGCCTGCGGCGATCCTGCTTTCGGGATTTACAGAGAATATCCGCTCCCTGATCATCGGCACAAATCTTGGCGGCCTTGGCACGCTGATTGCCTCAATGGCCAGCCTGATCTCGTATCGCGAAATTGCAAGGGAGTTGCCGTTACAAAAAGGCCGGTATTTTGCGTTATTCACAGTTTCCAACATCCTGTTTGTGACGGTTCTTATGGGCGCGTGGGCGTTAGCTGGATAAAAACATCACCGCACAATTCTAAACACAGCCGCAGCGGCTCTTAGAATTGTGTGGTGATTCTTTTATAAGCAATTAGATTACGGAATAGCTGTTTGGGCTAACGAATCAGTGCACTAAACTCCGCAAATTTTCTACGATGTCTCTTGCGATACATATGTCATGTAGTATGCCGCGCCCACAAAACTTTATATCCCATTATGCCGCATCTTTCATGGGGCATATTCTCTACTCAATAGCCACTGAAGTCCTGTCGCTGTTCGCTGTACCACATCTTTAAAGTGATTGCCGGGATTTAATTGGAAGGTCGTATCTATTCCCTGCTCGTGGTAATATCTTTCGATGGATTCGGTATTCTGCTGAACACATCTTAGAAGCGAATTCTGGGTGCGGCACTCCCGGTCGCCCAGCGAAAAGAAGATATCGGCAGGTTTTTTCACGGGTGTACGGGAAACGACATACTCTTTAATTCCCGGAAACCACAGCGAGCCGGAGACACTCGCAACTCGCGAAAAGGCGTCCGTCTGATAAATAGAATACAGTGCAAACAGTCCGGCCAGTGAATATCCCGCAATTCCCCGCCAGGCGGGGGTCCCCTGCAACAGACTTTCTGCTTTCGGTATAATTTGGTTTATCAGAAGGCGCAGGTACTCATCGGCTCCGCTGGTATATGATGCACCATTTTTGAATATGGGCGGAATATCCCATGGCACCATATCATGATTCCATTCCAGCTTACTGACTGCAACCAGCGAAAAATCCTGACAGCCGATGTCTGTCAAATACTGAAAGATCTGCGCTCCCTCGCGCCCATAGGTATTCAGATAAATCACCGGCTTGTTTGGCGCGGCACTTTCGAATACATCTACTCTTTTTTGCTCTACCGAAAAAGAATTCATTCTGCCGCCTCCCCACCATTGGCGAATGCTCCGCAAGCTGCGCGGGTCAGAATCTCCTGCACCTGTGCCGAGCTACTTATATTCACCACTGGTACCACCATACTTTTGTGCCTATATCGTATTCGAAATCAGCACAAAAGTCAACTTTTGCTTTATATACACTGCTTACACAGGAGGAGATTTTCCGCTTGACCGTCTCGCTTGTCATGTTCAGAAGATGCAGCTGGATGATCAGCCTGTGACCGGCACGGCAGCACGCCGAGTGCCTTCCTCACACAAGCAGTATTGCACAGTTTCAGCCGCTTGCTTTTGGCGGTCTTGCAAAAAACAACAACACGCCCGGACAGCTGCACAAGTGCAAACTGTCCGGGCGTGTTTTACGCTTTCTGAGCGGGCAAACGCATCATCACTGCGCTCAGGTGATTCCTGTAGAAGATAAGAGACGTCGTCTTAATCGCTGGTTGGGAAAATGACCTTGTTGACGAAAAAGAAGATTACCATGGAAACACCGCCGTTCAATACCGTTGTACCAATATTGTAAATAAAATCCGGCACATATCGCGCAGCTGTTGCGACCCAAATGCAGTTTATAGAATTTACAATACAGGTTATTACGCAAAATGCAACCGCATACCAAACGATCTGCCAGGTAAGATTCCCCTTGCTGCGGAAAACGACATTTCTTTGTATTGGGAAATTGATTACCTCACCCAGTATCATGGCTATCATATAAGCGCAAAAATAAGGCAAACCACCATGTTCTGCGTCATAGCCCAAAATGTTCCATTTGAAGGTTGCTCCCAGCATGGTCACTTCGATTCCCGGCCAGCCAAAATCCACCTTGGGCATATTTGCAAAAGCAGCAGGCAGGAACTGCAGAAATATGTACTTAAACACCGTAATGAGGTTGCATACAATTACGAACAAGCCACCCTCACGGATCCACTGCATTATATCCTGATTGGCTGTTTTTGCTGTATTCCTTTTATCTTTCATAAGACATCTTATTGCTCAGTATCCTCGTCCTCTTTTTTTGCCTTGCGGTATTTGCGGATTGCGCAGATTTCCCAAGCGACAAGGATGATTGCAACAACTGCATCCACTGCGTAGGTCGTCTTTACCCACTTCGGCACAGATACCACACGCGTCACAGCGAAGGAGTTTGCCAATGCATACAGCGTGCCGTGCGCCGCATTGCGCATAGCCGTTACCGTACCGACAGAGTTCAAATCACGGTAGAACTCATTCGTAATGTTAAACGCCAGCATCTTCGTGCCGCCGGTACGAATTGCCAGATTACCGTCCATATACCATGCGCTGACGACTGCGTCTGTAATGACAGCGCCATGGAAGCCCCATTCATCACGCAGAATGTTCGTCAAAAGAGCCTTACAGCCACCGGCCCAGACAGGACCGACCGCATTCATAGAGGTCATAACGCCCATGCCGCCTGCCTTGATCGGCTGTTCAAACGCCTTGAGGTAAATTTCGCGGGCAGACTGTTCATTCAGCCATGTGCAGATGTTATTCTGACGATAGTTGTCCTGATCGTTGAAGGCAAAATGCTTCACATAGCAAATCAGACCATTTTCGGTTGCGCCAGACACCTCTGCAGCTGCGGTCAGCCCGGAGAGAACGCCGCACTCGGAATAGTATTCAAAGTTACGCCCGCCGAATGCGCTGCGGTGGATATTCATTGCAGGTGCATACCAGCCTGTACAGTTGATTTCAGCACATTCCTTTGCAATCTGTTCACCGCGCGCCTTGGCCAGCGGCTGGTTCCAGGTACATGCCAGCATCACAGTACCAGGATAGCTCGGACCTGCAGCAGGATTGTAGTTGCTGTGCACACCCGTCGGGCCGTCGCAGTCCTCCGTTGCGGACAGGCCGATGGATTCAACACCAACGGTATGGTAACCACCGTCTGCCGTAAGGCTGAACAAGTCATTGACCGTGAGTTCATCGAGAAGCTGCTCCCACTTGGGGTCATCGTAAGCAACGCCGGTCAGATCAGCAAGTTTCAACCCGTTATTCGCCCCAGTGGTCGGCATCACAGCATTGGGGTCATCGTATTTTGCCGCATCAAAGGTTGCTGCACTTGCATAGTCTGCCAGTGCCTGTGCACTCAGGCTATAGTTTGCAGGCGCAGCGGTAGCCTCTGCATAGTTGGCAAAGCCATCGGCACGGCTGAGATAGGTCACATCTCCCTGCGCAAAGGTGAGCTGGTTTGTAGCAGCCACCTGATCTGTGGAGCGAGCGCCATCATGTGCATCGTCATAGATGACGTCCTTGTCCACCTTGGCAACATAGGTATCCAGGATCGTATGAGAATCCGAGCAGAGATTGATCTTATAGTCGCCTGCCTCGAGTACATACGCACCATTCGCACTCTTGATGCCGTTCGAATCATAGGAGGCCATATCCTCATAACGGAAGGTGATCTTCAGGGTCTGTGCTTCGCCGGGCTGCAGGATTTCCGTCTTGGAGTACTGCACAAGATTTGCTGCTGCCTTTTCGATGCCACCGTTATAATACGGCGGCTCATAGAAAATTTCTGCAACATATTTTCCTGCTGTATCGCCGGTATTTTTAACTGCTACATCCAGCGTGATTTTCTCGCCATCATCCTCGACAGCTGCAATTGACGAATCAAAGGTAGTGTAGCTTAAGCCATAGCCGAACGGATACTGAACCACCTTATCATAATCAATAAGGCCCTCTGCAGCAGCCGTTTCATAGAATTTGTAGCCAACATAGATGCCCTCGCAGTAGTTGACAAACATGGCACGGTTGTCCTGGCTTCCCGTAACCTCTGCATAGTTATCATACGCAAAGCCGCCGAAGTTGTTGACCGTGGGCGTTGCGAGCAGATCGTAAACATAGGTATCCGCCAGATGTCCGGACGGATTCACTTCACCGCTCAGGATCTTTCCGAGGGAATCAAAGCCAAGCTCGCCGGGCGCACCGCACAGAACGGCTGCCTTAATGCTGTCATACTGATCCAGCCAGCCAAGCTCCATAGCATTGGAGGAGTTGACCACAACGATAACATTCTTGAACTCTTTACAAACGCGATCTACCATTGCAATCTCGCGGTTACTTAATTCCAGGTAACTCTTGCCGGCATCGAGGTCTTCTGCCTGCGTTGTAAAATCATAGAACTGTGCGAGCCCGCCGTACTGTGCATTGTATTCATCCCTCGCCGCCGGTACGGCTGACAACAACCACCGCTGTATCCGAGTAAGCGACCGCATCCTCAAAAATGTTAGCGTTCTCGTACTCTGCAATGGTAGGCTCCGGAACGGTGAAATCACCGCGCTTGCTGCCGATCTCACGCAGACGGATCGTACCGACAGGACGCTCTGTACGGAAATTCTCATAGAATTTCACAAGCTCCTCATTGACTTCAAAGCCCGCATGCTTAAGGCCGTCAATCAGAGAAACCGCATTGCTTGTATCACTGTCACCGGAGCCGGTGCCGCCATACAACGGGCGAACGCTCGACCAGCCAAACAAGTTGAGCTTTGTACCGGCGCTCAACGGCAGCGCCTTGTCATCATTCTTCAGCAGAACGATGCCCTCGGATGCAATCTGGTCTGCAATCGCACGGCCGGATGCCATTGTTTCGTCCGAGACCTTGACATCCTCAGCAAAAACACTGTTCACCACCGAGTATTCTACGCCGAGAATAACCCAGTTGACGGAAAGCGTGATAGCCAGCAAAATTGCAATCGGGGCCTGTGCACGCACCAGTGCGCGCTTCGGCTGTTTTAGCTTTCCGGCTGCGACCACTACGATGAGCGCCGCGATCAGTACAACAACAATAAAGATAATAGCCGGGCTGCAAGCAATAATGCCGTTCTTCAAATCCTCGGTCGTAACTGCCAGGGAGCCGCCAAACATCAAATCGTACAGCTTTTTCCCTATTACCGCAAATGCTGCAATGATAACTGCAGCAATCAGCCACGGCACAAGCCTCTTCTTATTTTTCATTTCGTTTCTCCTTCAAAAGTAAATGGGTATGCGGTTTAAAGCGTATTTATTGCAATTCAAACCAGTGGAAATTCATTTTCCCACTACCCGTAAAACGGAAATACAATGGATAGGTTCCATCAGGGATCGTAAGGGACACCTTTTCCCCCACCTGACTGCCGTTTTTTATGAAAATATCGGCACACAGCGTGGAAAAATCCGGTGCGGTCGACACCTGAAGGCGTCCGTTTGCAGAGCCGGTACAATGTACCTTTATCTCAGCAGCATCTTTAAAGGCAAAGTACTTGAATCCTGCCACTGCACCATCGCGCATATTGGCAATGTACTGATTGCCGCTGTCCTCTCTGTCCGGCCCGTCCTGCGTGAAATAGGGGTGATTGCGCAGCCGCCATTTCGGAAAAGGTCCGTCATAGCGTCCGGTACCATTCTTCCCCCAGAGGTTGCAGGCAATACGCGCCTCATAACGGCCTTTTCCCTTTAAGGGTCCATCGTTTAGGCCGCAGCTTGTGACCTCTGCCTGCAGAAACGCTCCGTTTTCGTTACGCCGAAGCTTCTCGGCACAAGCCTGCCGGGAATACGAATGACGGTTGGTTTGCCTATGATAGAAAACATACCATTTGTCCTCTAGCTTGAGCAGCCCGCCATGTGTATTGCCCAAATAGTTAGCTGCGTGCTTTTCGGACAGGTTGCTGTCCAGGAAGATATCACCCTGACTAACCAGAGTGCCGCCGTAAGAGAAATCTCTGTCAGGGCTTTGGCTGGTCGCATAGCACAATTCATGGTTATGACGAGAGGAGTATACGAAGATATAGGTTTTCCCTTCCTTGCGTATCGAGCTTGCTTCAAAAAACTCATGTCCTTGAAAAGCTCCCGGCCCTTTTTTAGGGAAAATCACGCGCGGCTCCGTTTTTATCGTCACCATATCTTTTTCAAGTTCCAGAACTGTACCGCCGTCACATCTAAGCTTGTGTCCACCTGTCAGAATAGCAGGCACTGCATTATAAAAGCCGGAATACAGCCACACGCGCCCGTCATCATCTGCCAAAACGCCGGGATCAAACGGAAGCTGATCTCCCCTTCTTCGTCCCCAGAGTGTGCCGTCCGCATAGTGAATATGACCCAAAAATTTATATTCTCCCGCAGGTGTATCGCAGACCGCCACGCTCATAATGCCTAAAAAGTCAAACGCATAGTAGAGGTAGTACCGGCCGTCCGGGCCTTGGCAGACATCCGGTGCAAAAAGCAGATGGTATCCCAATGGATTTTTGGGGTCCTGTTTTTTGCGGTAGATAACTCCCTCGTACCGCCATTCGGAAAGATCTTCCACCGGCGCCGACCAGCAAACGTAGTCATTCACACAGAAGATCGGTGCGTTGAAGCGGTCATGTGAGCCATAGACATACACTCTACCATTGAACACATGCGGTTCCCCATCCGGAATATATTCCCACGATGGCAAATATGGGTTCACTGCTTGTCTGTTCACAGTTTTCACCTCCTTCCTTTCTGCTGTTATGTTTTAAGTGTAGCACAACTCCTTCTTTTTTCGGGGGATTTTGGCATAACCCGTCTCCACAGTGGCACAACTTGCATTCTTGAACACTTTTTTCGGGCATATATGTTTCCTTTTGTGCATTCCACAAAAAAAGCGGTGCAGATCAACTCTGCACCGCTCCCACATGCTTAAAACTGTTTTTGTCTGCGCGCTGGCCGGCTGTATTTCCAAGGCAACACCGCATAATTCCCGCCTTACGGCTTAAGCACCGCTCCGGCGGCTGCGGCACGGCAGAAATTTTTATACCATGTAACCGCACAGCCGTTCTGTATAGGATCAGGCTTTTTCCGGCAATGGAAGGAGAACGCTCAGATGGAACCAGTTATCTGAACAATCTGCCGAAACCGATCCGCCATACTTCTCTGCTGTATATCGGATGCTTTTTATCCCGTAGCCATGCATATCCTTATCATGCTTCGTTGTGCGATACTCTCCGTCCACAACAGAAAGTTGCGCTGTACAGTAGTTTTCCACCCGGATGATCAAAAACACATTCTGCGTATAGACAGCCACCCGGATAAGGCGCTGCTGCGGGTCAGCCAGCTTTTCCACACCCTCTATTGCATTGTCAAGCGCATTGCCGAATATGCTGCAGATGTCCATCGTTTCAATAAAATCCAACCTTGCACCGTCCGCAACGATCGTCAGCGTGATCTGATGCTGACTGCAATACAGCTGCTTATCTGACAGGATCGTATCCAGCACATCATTTCCGGTATGCTGATTCACACCCAGGCTCTGCATTCCTTTTTCCAGTTGCGAAAGGTATTCCTCTCTTCTGGCCGCATCTGACTCCATCCGAATGACCTGTATCTGATGCTTTAAGTCGTGGTATTTGCGGTTGATTGCTTCACTGTTATCACGACTGATGCGGTATTGCTCATACTGCCGCTTTAAAAGTGTCTGGATTGCCGTTAATTCGTGTTGGGTCTGCATGTCCTGCCACCTATCCTGCATGGAAAGCAGCACAGCCACGCCCGCGAAGTCCACCAGCGTTCGTATCCAGAATATTTCCGTGGTCATACGCCCGCTGAACGGCGTATTGGTCGTCACATAGCTGATATTGCTGATTAAAAATGTGCAGATCGCTATAACGGCCGCCGATATGCTTTCACGCCTTGTCATATGCAGTGGCGCTTTATCTCTCAGCCTTTTCTGCTCAAGTCGCAGAAAAACGCCAAAGCCGCCGCCATAAAAAGCCAGCAAGAACAGTCCCTGTATCCACCAACTGCCCGGCATCTTTGATGCGCCGAATGAATAGAGCTGCCACTCCAGCGATGCAACAAACTCTGCCAGCGTGAACGCCAGCGCCCACCAAAAACCCGTATCACAAAAGTTCAAGCGACAGCACAACCAGATCGTAGCGTACATCAAAACCAAAGCCACGATCATGCCGGGAATCCAAAGGCTTAGCGGAACAATGCCGATCAACCACTGCACCAAGCCGAATAAGGGCAGCGCTGCTGCCAGGATCCCGGCCGTTTTTGCTGCATTATAACGCTGGGGCAGCAGCCTTACAAACAGCACACATGCCAACCACTCCGCCAGCGCAGTATACAATTTCGGAATATCCTGTATCACGCCTGTTATTCGCCTCCCATATACGCCGCAAGGGCTTCCATAAAGCTTTTCTTCCGTGCGCGGCTGATTTGCAGAGCCTGCCCTTTTACGGTTACGACCAGCTGATTCACACGCTCCACATGCGCCAGATTTACCAAATAGCAGTTGTTGCACTTATAGTAATGCCTCTGCGCGAGCTTTTCCTCGGCGCTTTTCAGTGATCCTCTCTCTGCATACTCACCGATTTCGGTATGGTAGATAATCGTATGCCCGCGGCTTTCAATATACAGTATCTGGTCTGCATCCAGCCGGATCATCTTGCTCTCCTGTATCAGATGTATATAGAACTTGGATTTTCCATGTACTTTTTTAACCGCATTATGCAGCACCTGGGAGAAGGCAAAGTATTGAATGGGCTTCAATACATAGTCTAATGCCTCGACCTTATATACCTGCACAGCAAATTGCGCAGAATTTGTAATAAATATAATGATGACATTTTTATCCATATCCCGTATGCGCATGGCCGCCTGCATACCGTCCATATGCTTCATTTGGATATCCATCAGGATTATGTCATACTCGGATTTATATTTTTCGACAATTTCCAATCCGTCTGAAAATTCAGATACACTGACCGTTTCCGAAAAATCACTTTGATACTGATCAATGTACTTTCCGAGTTGACTGCGATACCCTGTATCATCCTCTACGATTGCGATGCGTATCATGGTAAATCCCCGTTTCGTGATCCGATGCAGCTTACCCGCCAAATATGGCAATCGCCTTGCATCAACTGATATTGTGCGTTTCTGTCTTGCCTTACCGTACATTTCCTATGCCGATTGTTCAGATTATACTCTTTTTCCCTTCCTTTTGTAAAGCTACAGAACGGTGCAGACATATTGCTCTTTTTTCCTGCGGGCAGGTTTATTTGCCTTATTGCAGCCCACCCCGCCAATACCTTTTCTGAATTAACGCTCAGGTTGTTTGGGGTCGTTCCACCACAAAACGGGGGCCTTCCTCCCCTGTTTTCCCGTTTGGCACAAAGCCGCATTTTTCCAATATGCGCTGGGATGCGCGGTTGTCTGGGTCGGTTTCCGCCTCCACAAAATCCACATCTTGCTGCGCAAATGCCCACCGGATCATGGCTTGAACTGCCTCGGTCATATAGCCGTTTCCTTCGTAGGAAGGCAAAATGCCATAGCCTATCTCAACAGCGCGGTCTTTAGCAGGCCCCTTAAAGCCCACATCCCCCATATATTCCCTAATATTTTTGAGCGTCATTTTCCACGGTGCATACCAGATCCGGTTTTCAGGCTCGCGGCGGCAGCCCGCAAGCATCTCTCCGTAAGCGGCGCGCAGATCCTCAGAATGCATCCCTGCCATCATTTCCTCGATTTCACTGTCCGACATAGGCTGCAGCAGCATTCGTTTTGTCTCCACCTTCAATTTGTCCATACCTCCGCCTCTTTGCTGGGACTCGTAATTTATAGGATACAGGTTATTCTAATGCCGGTGCCACACTTCGTCTGCTGGCTTTCTGATGCAAACCCTTTCCATCATTCTATCTTTACAGAATATACTCCATCTGCCGTTCCTT
>OIDV01000765.1_pt1 | contig 10756 bp, 10 predicted proteins | sample 1581661 | NCBI WGS metagenome assembly OIDV01 (sample SAMEA3882516, study PRJEB24775) | human gut metagenome | biome: human-associated habitat; feature: intestine environment; material: feces | place: Netherlands | collected 2009/2010
CCACCTCCATGCGCGCCATGCGCCGCCACGAAATCGAACGCATCGGCCTGTCTTGGATGAGCGGTGTGATCAGCGACTCCGACAGTCTCAAGGCCATGACCGACGTGTATGACGCGATCATCGATGCCTCCCTGACCTGGGCCGTGCGCCACCAGATCGCCGAGTTCGGCGTCGAAACCGCGCCGGCCGGCATCACCGTCATCGCCATGGGCCGTTACGGCGGGCGCGAAGTGAACTTCAGCTCCGATGCGGATGCCATTCTCATCTACCGTCCGGCCGACGATGCCGACGACGGCCAAGCCAACGCCTTCGCCAAGAAGGTCGTGGAAGACCTGCGCAACATCCTGCAAGGACCGACGACGCTGGAACCCAAGATCGAACTCGACCTGGACCTGCGCCCGGAAGGCAAGAACGGCCCGCTCGTGCGCTCCTATGCCTCCTGCGAGGAATACTACGAATCCTGGGCTTCGACCTGGGAGCGCCAGGCGCTGCTGCGCGCCCGGTACGCGGCCGGCGACGCTGAACTGGCGCGGGACTTCCTGATCAACATCGCCGACCCGCTGCGCTACCCGACCACGGAACTGACTGAAGCAGAATTGCAGAACATCCGCAAGCTCAAGGCCCGCATGGAAGCCGAGCGTCTGCCGCGCGGCGTGCGCCGTGAACGGCATCTGAAGCTCGGCAAGGGCGGCTTGTCTGACGTGGAATGGACCGTGCAACTCATGCAGCTCCAGCACGCCGGCGATATCAAAGATCTGCGCGTCAACGGCACGCTGGAGGCATTGGACGTGCTGGAAGCCAAGAAGCTCATCAGCGCTATCGACGCGATTCAGCTGCGCAAGGCATGGACGTTGTGCACCGCGGCCCGCAACGGCAGCTATCTGTGGAGCGGGCGCGCCAACCAGGCCGATATTCTGCCTGATGACATCTATTCGCTGGGCGGCATCGCCGTCTACCTCGGCTACGGCGCCCACCGCGGCCAGCATTTCGAGAACGACCTGCTGGCCGTGATGCGCAAATGCCGTGACGTATGCCAGCGCTTGTTCTATGGGAAGACCGAAGGCGAGGCGGCTGCGGCAACCACCGCCACGGCCTCCGCCGCAACGCAGCAGCCGCAAACCGCCCCTCGCCCGCGTATGCACGTGATCGCACCGCGACTGGAACGAAATCGACGCCGCGCGCAGCGATAAGGCAGCATATTCGTTGGATTTTCAGGTGGACACTCGGTGAATGCGGCTGTCCGAAAAATGGCGTAAGTTAGATTAGGTCACGCAAGGGTGGCCACCTGAAAACCACGAGCGAAAAGGTGAGCCTTGTCTGAAGAAACGCCAATGGTCGGCAAAAGCGTCGTAACGCTGGACGGCCTGTCTACAAACCAGATTCTCGACCTGCTGCATAAGGCCGAATACATCGATTCCCACCGCAAAGAGATTGCCCATACCTGCGATGGGCGAGTGCTGGCCACGCTGTTCTACGAGCCCTCCACCCGTACGCGCCTGAGCTTTGAGACCGCAATGCTACGTCTCGGCGGCAAGGTCATCGGATTCGCCGGCGCGCAGCTGGCCTCCGTGACCAAGGGCGAATCCATCGCCGACACGTTGAAGACCGTGTCCAACTACGTGGACGTGGTCGCCATCCGTCACCCGAAGGAGGGTGCCGCGCTGGTGGCCTCCCGCGCCGCATCCGTGCCGGTAATCAACGCCGGCGACGGCGGCCACATGCACCCCACGCAGACGCTGGCCGACCTGGCCACGCTGCAGTCGCGCTTCGGCCGCATCACCGACCTGACCGTGGGACTGTGCGGCGATTTGACCTTCGGCCGCACCGTGCACTCCCTGATCGAGACCCTGTGCCGCTTCGGCAACGTGCGCTTCGTGCTCATCAGCCCGGACGAGCTCAAGACCCCGCAGTACGTGCTTGACCGCATCAACGCCACCGAATCCTGCTCCTACACCGAAGTCAAGGATCTGGTCTCCGTCATCGGCGATCTTGACGTGCTGTACATGACCCGCGTGCAGAAAGAACGTTTCTTCAACGAGGACGATTATCTGCGTCTGCGCGACACCTACATCCTCGACGAAGCCAAGATGGCGTACGCCAAGAAGGACATGGCCGTGCTGCACCCGCTGCCGCGCGTCAACGAAATCGCCGTGGAAGTCGACGACGATCCGCGTGCAGCCTACTTCGAACAGGTCAAGAACGGTATGCTCATGCGCATGGCATTGGAAAGCTCGGTGGTCGGTGACGAACTGCCGGGATACGAACCGCTCGCAGCCAAGGAGGTTGAAGCCTGATGGAAGTCACCAGCATTCAGAACGGCATCATTATCGACCATGTGCCGGCCGGAACCTCGCTGAAGGTTCTCGAATACCTGAAAATCGACCCGGCCAAAACCAAGCTTGCGCTCATCATGAACGCCGACTCCAAGCGTTACGGCTCCAAGGACATCATCAAAATCGAAGATGACAAGGACATCGACCTCGACGTGCTCGGCCTCGTGGCGCGCACCGCGACCGTCGGCATCGTCCGCGGCGGCAAAATCGTCGAAAAGAAGAAGCCGACCCTGCCGGAACATGTCGTCAACATCATCAAATGCGTGAACCCGCGCTGCGTCACCACCACCGAGCCTGCGGTGCAGATGTTCCATCTGGTGCATTCCGACCGTCAGGAATACCGTTGCGACTACTGCGACGAGGAAGCCAAACTGTGAGCATCACCCTACGCAACATCAAGGTCTGGAACACCGGCGAAGTCATTGACCTCGTCGTCCCCTCCGACACGGACGCGTCCGTGGACGCCTCGGCGATGACCATCGCCCCCGGATTCGAAGACCCGCACGTGCATTTCCGCGATCCCGGACAGACCTACAAGGAGTCCATGATCTCCGGCTGCGCGGCGGCGGCATCCGGCGGATACACGAACGTGCTCATCATGCCGAACACGTTGCCGGCACTGGATGGGCAGACCGTGTCTGGCCCGGAAGCGACCGGTGCAAAAGAGGTTCTGGATGCCGGCTTCGACAACGTCATCGACTTCCTGCAGCAGTACGATACTGCGCATGACGTTCAATTGCCGGTTCGTTACGATCTGTGCGTGTGCGCGTCCAAGGATCGCGCCGGTCATGAGGCAAGCGACGTTGCCGATTGGCTCAAGTACGTGCCCGGATTCGAGGACGACGCCAAGACGCCGGCCATGCTCACGCACCCCATCACCGCAATCAGCGACGACGGTTCCGCTGTGACGCCGGAGATCCTGGACCAGGTGCTGGAGAACGTCAAGGCCTCCGACCTGTACCTGATCGAGCATTGCGAGCATCACGATACAGGTGCCGTGAACGAAGGCCCCGTTTCCCGCGAGCTTGGCGTGCCCGGCATTCCGGAAGACACCGAGCTCAAGATCGTGGCCCGCGATATCGAAGCGGCCCGCCGCACCGGTGCACTTCCAGCATGTGAGCACTGCCATCTCGTTCGAGGCGATTCGCAGGGCCAAGGCCGAAGGACTGCCGATTACCTGCGAGACCGCGCCGCACTATCTGGCGTTGAGCGACGAGGCGCTGCTCAAGTACGGCACGCTCGCCAAGATGAATCCGCCACTGCGCTCCGAAGCGGACCGCAAAGCCACCATCGCGGCCATCGCCGACGGCACCGTGGATCTGCTGGCCACCGACCATGCGCCGCACACGTTGGCAGAGAAGGAACTCGGCTTCCTTGAGGCGCCCAACGGCATCATCGGACTGGAATGCGCGTACGGCGTGTGCCACAAGGTGCTCGTCGACGGCGGCTTCATTTCCGATGAGCGTCTGATCGAGCTCATGTCCGTTGGACCTGCCGAACTCATGGGGCATGTGCCAACCGACGTAGCCGCGCTGGTCGAGGACTACGCCGAACCCGCGCCCACCGGGGATGATCCGGATGGCGTGATTGCGGGGGAGAGCGACGCTCAGCCGCAGCGTGAAGGCGTCAACCGACTGCTCGACTTGAGCCGCGTGGATGACGCCGACAATGTCGACCTCGTGGTGCTCAACGCCGCCGAGGAATGGACCGTGGACCCCGAACAGTTCCACTCCAAGGCTCGTAACACCCCGTTCGGCGGCTGGCAGGTCACCGGACGCCCCCTCGCCACAATCATCGGCTCCCAGCTGATGTTCAGCCGTCTGTAGATAACACAAGGAGCAGCATGGATCGCCTGATCGAAGCGATTGACAACACTCAGAACCCCAGCGTCGTGGGCCTTGACCCCACTGAGGCGCTGGTGCCGCCGCAGGTCGTGGCGAGCTTTGCCGACGAGGTGCGTGACTCGGTCGAGTCCCCGGAGGAAGTCGAATCCGCGCAGCTGGCCGTCGCCTACTTCGAATACAACCGCACGATCATTGACGCCATCGCCGACATCGTGCCCGCCGTCAAACCGCAGATCGCCATGTACGAGGCGCTCGGCCCCGCCGGCGTGGACATCTACACGATGACCTGCGAATACGCGGCCCAGCAGGGCCTCTACGTGCTCGGCGACATCAAGCGTGGCGACATCGGCTCCACCGCAGCCGCCTACGCCCACCATCTGAGCGGTGTGAACGCGGGGAAGCACGCTTTCGACCCGTGGCATGAGGACGCGGTCACCGTGAACCCCTACCTCGGCACCGACGGCATCACCCCGTTCGTCGAGGCCGCCACTGGTGCCGACAAGGACATCTTCGTACTGGTACGCACCTCCAATCCATCCAGCAGCGAACTGCAGGAACTCGAACTCGCCTCAGGCGAGCGCGTGTACGAGCATGTCGCCGACCTCGTGGAAGGCTGGGGAGCCGAAACCATCGGCGCGAACGGGTATTCCCGTGTCGGCGCGGTGGTCGGAGCCACCCATCCCGAGGAAGGCAAGGCGTTGCGGGCGCGCATGCCGCACACGTTCTTCCTGGTCCCCGGTTACGGCGCGCAGGGCGGTACCGCCCAAGGCGTGGCCGGCATGTTCGACAAAGACGGCATGGGCGCGCTCGTCAATTCGTCGCGTGGCATCATCGGAGCCTGGAAGAAGTCCGGCAAATACAGCGAATCCATGAGCGCAGACGATGCGCTCGACTTGGTCGCCGAATCGGCGCGCGAGGCCGCGAAGGACATGCGCGACAATCTGCGCGCGGTACTGCCGTAAGCTACCAGAACAATCGAACGAAACACAGGAAAGGGAGTCATGACCGCCGCAGCAACGTTCATGCCGACCGTCGGCCAGGCGAGGGAAGCGGGATTCTTCCCCAGCAGGCACACGGTCGAAATCGTCGACAACCGCATGCTGGCCGATGGCGTGTACCGATTGACATTCCGCGACGAATTCATCGCGGGACATGCCAAGCCGGCGCAGTTCGTCGACGTGTATTCCAACAATCCGAGCAGACTGATGCCCCGCCCGTTCGGCGTGGCAGAAGTGGATGGCGATGAGGTGAGCCTTATCTTCGCCGTCGTCGGCAAAGGCACCGCCGAATTCTCCGAATTGCGTGCGGGCGACACCATTCGGGTGATGGGTCCTCTCGGCAACTCCTTCAACACCAAGGAGAACGCGAACTACGTGCTGGTGGCCGGCGGTCTCGGCGTGCCGCCGCTGGTGCGCGCCGCGCAGGCCATCGCCGAATCGGAGGGGTCGACGAGCACCGCGGTGTTCGGATACCGCAACGTGCGTTTCGGAGACGGATACGTCGGCCGGTACGCGGACAAGACATACAGCATCGACGAATCCGAAGGCAATGTCGTAACGCTCCTTGACCGTATTGAAAATGAACTGGTGAACGGCGAGCTGAAGCCGGTCATCCTCTCATGCGGGCCGTTGCCGATGATGAAGGCCGTCGCCGCATGGGCGGCGAAACGCGGCATCGAGGCACAGCTGAGCTTGGAACAGCGCATGGGCTGCGGATACGGCACATGCGTGCTGTGCACCGTCGACACCGCCGAAGGACGATTGAAGGTCTGCTCGGACGGACCTGTGTTCACCCGCGAACAATTGGGATGGGGGGAGTGAGCATGACCGCAGAACAACATGCGAACCTGTACGAACAGCACGAATGGAAGCATCCCACCCAGGTGGCTGGTATCCCGTGGAAGAATCCGGTGGCGACCGCTTCCGGCACGTTCCAATATGCTGCCGTGCGCTGGTTCTATGACGTGAGCCAGCTGGGCGCCGTCACCACCAAAGGCGTGTCTCCGGTGCCATGGGAAGGCAATCCTGGCATCCGTACTGCGGAAGGCCCCTCCAGCAACATCAACGCCGTCGGCCTGCAGAATCCCGGCGTGGACCATTACCTTGAGGACGATCTGCCGAAACTCAAGGCCATCAACGCCACCGTCATCGCCAACGTCGCCGGACACTGCGACGACGACTACGCGGAAGTCGTGTCCAAGCTCGACGATTCCCCGGCCGACATGCTGGAAATCAACGTGAGCTGTCCGAACGTGTCCGCAGGCGGCATGAGCGTCGGCACCGACCCGGTGGCTTTGAGCCGCCTCATCACCAGACTGCGCAAGCTCACCGACAAGAAGATGATCGTCAAACTCACCCCGAACGTCACCGACATCACCGTGCCGGCGCGCGCGGCCGTGGAACATGGCGCCGACGCGTTGAGCATGATCAACACGCTCAAAGGCATGCGCATTAACATTCGCACCGGCAAGCCGATCATCGCCAACGTCACCGGCGGCGTATCCGGCCCGGCCGTCCTGCCGGTCGGGCTGGCCGCGGTATGGCGCGTGCGCGCCGCATTGCCAGAAATACCGATCATCGGCATCGGAGGCATCGACTCCGGCGAGACCGCGCTCGAATACCTGTATGCCGGCGCCAACGCCGTCGAAGTCGGCGCGGCCGCATTGTTCGAGCCGACCGCGCCGCTGCGCGTGGCCCGCGAACTCGACGATCTGCTCGACGAACGTCCCGAACTCGCCGACAAGCTCGCCAAAGGCGAGACCTGGCGCTGAAATTTCGTAATCGATCAATGTAAGGAGAACAAGCAAATGACCGCATCGCTCGACCATCGTTTCACCGAGTTCCTGCTGGAATCGCAGGCGTTGAAATTCGGCGAGTTCACATTGAAGTCCGGCCGCAAGTCGCCGTACTTCATCAACGCCGGCGCATTCAACGACGGACGCAAGATCGCCCGTCTCGGCGCGTTCTACGCCGAGAAGATTGTCGAGGAGATCGAGGCGGGCAACCTGCCCAAGGATGTCGACACCGTGTTCGGCCCTGCTTACAAGGGCATCCCGCTGGGCGTGTCCACCGCCATCGCGCTGACGTCCGCCCATGGCATGGAGGTCGGCTACACCTTCGACCGCAAGGAGAAGAAGGACCATGGCGACGGCGGCATGATGGTCGGCACGCAGCTTGCGGACGGCATGAAGGTCCTGCTCGTCGACGACGTGATGACCGCCGGCACCGCTGTGCGCGAGGTCATCCCGAAGCTCAAGGCCGAGGCGAACGTCGAGGTCATCGGCCTGGTACTGAGCGTGGACCGCATGGAGAAGACCAAGGATTCCGACACGTCCGCGGTGAAGGCTGTTGAAGCCGAATTCGGCTTCCCGGTGTTCGCCATCGCCAACGTGAAGGAGATCTTCGAAGCCGGCCAGCACATCCAGAACGCCGACGGCACCCCGTACGTCACACCGGAGATCAAGGCCGCCGCCGACGCGTACCTGGAACAGTACGGCGCCTGACTGCGGCGTTCGCGCTGAACCGCGCTCATCGGCTGTTATAATCTCGGATATGACAGAAAGGCACTGTGCTGCTTTCGGGCAGTACAGTGCCTTTTCGTTGTGGTTCCTCTGTTCCGGGGTCAGTCGATGAGCGTGTAGCCGTGGCTGGCGACCACCGACTTGAGCTTCTCCAAGTACGTTTCGGCGGCCTTGGACAGCTTCGCGCGCTCATTGGTGATCCATCCGACAAGCATCGTCTCATCGGTGTCGAGCGGCACGGTGACGATCTTCTCGTTGTTGAGATCGCCGTTGTCGATGCCGGTGCACACCGTGTAGCCGTTCAGGCCGATGATGAAGTTCAGAATCGTGGCGCGGTCGGTCACGTTGATCTGCTTGGGGGAGTACTCCGGCCAGACGGCCTCCTCCGCGAAGAAGAAGCTGCCTTCCTCGCCCTGCTCGTATTGGATGAACGGGAACGGCTTCAGATCGTCCATGGTGACCTTCTTCTTGCCGGCCAGCGGATTGTCGCGCGAGATGAACACGTGCAACGGCGCGCGGAACAGCGGATGGAACTCGAGATGCTTCTCGCGCAGCAGCTTGCCAATCACGTCCTTGTTGAAGTCGGACAGGTAGATGATGCCGATCTCCGAAAGCATGTTCGCCACCTGGTTGATGATGTCCTTCGTGCGGGTCTCGCGGATGGTGAACTCGTATTCGTCGGACTTGGTGGAGTCGATCATCTCCACGAACGCCTCCACGGCGAACATGTAATGCTGCGTGGACACGGAGCACAGCTGTTTGCGGGGTTTCGCGTTCTTGTACCGTTCCTCCAGCAGCGACGCCTGATCGAGGACCTGACGCGCGTAGGTGAGGAATTCCGCGCCGTCCACGGTCAACGCGATGCCTTGGGAGGAACGGGTGAAGATCTCGATGCCGAGCTCGTTCTCAAGCTCCTTCACCGAGGAGCTCAACGCGGGCTGGGATACGTACAGCTCGTGCGAGGCCTCGTTCATGGAGCCGCATTCCACTATTTTGACGATGTATTTCAGCTGAAGGAGGGTCATAACGCCCATTTATACCAGCGTCGCTTTACGAAACGACGATTTATAGCGCTTCGTTTTGCATAGTGGACACGCGGTCGGTGGATGTGCGGCCTACAGCGGACGATGATATGGGCGCATGGCCGAGGCCCGTTCCGCGGGACGCAGGCGCACGTCCGCCGCGCTCACACGCGCACGCCCAAGGATTCCAGGTCCCTGCGCGCCTGGTCGGCGTCGACGAAACGGAAGGCGTGCATGCCGGCCGACCGCGCCCCGGCGACGTTCTTCGCGGTGTCGTCGAGGAACACGCTGCTCTCGGGGCTTAGGCCGAAACGGCTCATCGCCAGTTCGTAGATGTCGGCGTTCGGCTTATGCATCTTCTCCACGCCGGAGACCACGGTGCCCTGCAACAGCTGTTCAAGGCGCGGGTACTTCTCGAAGGCCAGGTGGAAGGTCTCATGCGACCAGTTGGTCAGACCCCATACGCCGTAGCCGTGGGCCTTCAAATCCGCCAGCAGCTCGACCATGCCCGGAAGCGTGCGGGGCAGCGCGTCCGCGTAGTGGCCGATGTAGAACTTGAAGATGTCGGCGAGTTCCTGGCCTTGTTCGCGTACCACATCCGGGTAGATGTCCGCGAAATCCTCGCCGGCGTCCATACGGTCCTCGTAGTGGAAGAAGCCGCAGGGGTCGTCGTCGGCGCAGATGCGGTCGACGGTCGCGTCGTCGAATCTGCCTTCAAGGCATGCCCGTGTCCGCCAATCCAGCAACACTCCGCAGAAATCGAAAACGACGTCGGTGATGGTCGGAACTGCAACGGTCATCGGGAAACCCTTCTTGTAGCGTGCGTCTGTCTTCCGCCAGTGTACCGTACCCATGTTCGTGAAGGACGTTTTCGTCTTCGCGTGCGGCGTTTCCTGAAAGTCATTGGGGCGGAAAGGCTCGCTTGGGTTTTTGAAAAAGGCTAATCTAGACGTTTTCGGAGATTGTGATGATTGTCATGCCGACCATTTCGAACATACAATCAATCCGAAATTAAATCAACATGTTGTCTGAATAGACGGGTGTCCTAGTGGAAAGCATTAGGAAGGGGCCGACGATGGCATATATCGAAATGGTGCACAGCTTCAAGCGCTACCATATGGGCGACATCACAATCACCGCCAACAACGATGTGAGTTTCGGCATCGAACGCGGCGAGCTTGCGATCATTCTGGGATCATCCGGAGCCGGCAAATCGACGGTGCTCAACATCCTGGGCGGCATGGACACGAATTCCGAAGGCAAGGTCATCATCGACGGCGTCGACATCTCGGACTTCAACGCGAAGCAACTGACCGATTACCGGCGCAACAACATCGGATTCGTGTTTCAGTTCTACAATCTGGTGGCCAACCTCACCGCCAAGGAGAACGTGGAACTCGCCTCCGAACTCGTCAAGAACGCGGCCGATCCAGTGCAGACGCTGGTCGATGTGGGACTTGGCGACCGCATCGACAATTTCCCCGCGCAGCTTTCCGGCGGCGAGCAGCAGCGCGTGGCCATCGCGAGAGCCGTGGCGAAGAACCCGAAGATCCTGCTATGCGACGAACCGACCGGCGCGCTCGACTACCATACCGGCAAGCAGGTGCTCCGCATCCTGCAGGACATGAGCCGCAAACGCGGGGCGACGGTGGTGATCGTGACGCACAACTCCGCGATCGCCCCCATCGCGGACAGGGTGATCCGCATGCACGACGCCCGCGTCAAATCAATCGAAACCAACGAGCATCCGATGGACATCGAGGAGCTGGAATGGTGAAACGCATGCTGTGGAAGGACATCCGGCAAACACTGTCCAAGTCGAAAGGCCGGGTCGTGTCCATCGTATGCCTCATGGCGCTTGGCTCATTCGCGCTGGTGGGACTGAAAGTCACCGGGCCGGACATGCAGGCGACCGCCGCCGACTTCTACGGGCGTAACAACCTCGCCGACATCACCGTGGTCTCCAACTACGGCATCTCCAAAGACGACGAGAGGATCATCGGCAAGGCCGACGGCATCAAGGAAGTCGAATACGGG
>OIDV01000766.1_pt1 | contig 10753 bp, 8 predicted proteins | sample 1581661 | NCBI WGS metagenome assembly OIDV01 (sample SAMEA3882516, study PRJEB24775) | human gut metagenome | biome: human-associated habitat; feature: intestine environment; material: feces | place: Netherlands | collected 2009/2010
CCTACACTGCGGAAAAACACCGCTCACAAAGCGGACGCCAACTTGCTAAAACACAAGGTGGCGGGCCATCTCCACGGCCCACGCCTCGAACAGGAGCGTGAACCCGCTGCCGGGACGCGCCCACGGCACCGGCACCGCCCTGACGCCATGCCCGGGGCACGACGCCTCCCCGCATCCCGCCTCTGGGCAGTGGAAGCGCGCGCCCGGCCGGAAGCCAATCGTGATGTGCAGCTCGCGTCTGCCGTCCGCCCCGTCGCGGAACTCCACGCCCGACACACTCCACGGGTCAGACAACTGCAAGGCGGCGGTGAACAGCGAAGTCGTATCCATACCACCAAACTAGCCGACCGGCACCACCGCCAATAACCTTTCACCCACACCAAACAGCGAAAGGCCTGTATTGTTTATTGTCAATAAGCATTACTGAAAACTGTTGTGTGATGCAAATATAAGCATTTCTGTTTTTGTGAATACTCTATGTTTGGCTAAATTGCAATGCTTTGGCATTGTTTGTAGCTTGCTTCTGATTTAAATGTAAGGAAACTTGACAAAAAAAGAATTATGAGGATATGCTGTGACTATCCGGTGCAAGAAGGTGCCGTGATATGGCCTGATTTTTGTTCCGCCCTTATAGTGGGGCGGCTTGCGCCGCTTGGTTTGCATAATACTCGGTTTCGGTCCGTTCCGGTGTCCCGTAGCCCAAGGACCGGCGCAGACGCTTCGAGTTCCACCACGAGACCCACCGGAACGTCGCCAATTCCAGGTCCCTCAAATCCCGGAAGGGCTTGCGTCGCCAGACGAGCTCGGTCTTGTACGCGCCGTCGGCGGATTCGGCCATGGCGTTGTCGTACGAGTCGCCGACCGTGCCGGCCGAGGGAAGCATGCCGAACTCCCCGACCCTGGTGGTGCACACGAGGCCGATGTACCGCGCGCCATGGTCGGAATGGTGCACGAGACCGTCCGTGCCGCCATGCGAGGCGGCCCATGATATCGCCTGTTCCAGCGCCTGCAGCGGCAGCTCCCTGGTGTCCATGGTGGTGGCGCACGCCCATCCGACGATCCTGCGGGCGAACACGTCGGTGACGAACGCCGTGTAGCCGAACGAGCCGTTGGCCATGCGCACGTAGGTGATGTCGGCCACGTGCAGCCGGTTCGGCGCCTCCGCCTCGAACCCGCGTTCCACGAGGTCGGGCCCGCCGCCCGCGCCCTTCGCCTGTTTGGTGGTGACGGGCGTCCTGCCGCGGCGCACGCCGCGGATTCCCGATTCCCGCATGACGTTCATCACCTGGTCGCGGCCGATCTCGGCCGGATCCCAGCCCCGCGCCAACAACTGGGCGTGCGTCTTGCGGTACCCGTACACGGCCATGAAGAAATCGGCATGGATCTCGAGGATGTCGCGGGCCAGCGCCTCGTGCCTGGCGGCCATGCGGCTGACGGGCCTGGATTTGAACATGCGGTAGCCGCGCGGCGTGATGAACCCGCAGTCCAGCGAAGCGGCCAGCACCCTGCAGATCGGCCCGACCCTGAAACGGTCCTTGAATTCGTCGATGTAAGCGACCATCAACGCCGTGTCGGGTCGAGCCGTGCCGCGAAAAAAGCCGACGCCGTCGTCAATATCTCGTTCGCCCGCCTCAATCGCGCGACCTCGGCCCGCAAACTCTTCAACTCCGCCATCGCGTCTTCGGCCGACTGCTTGGTCTCCGCCGCGACCGTGGCGTCCGTCTTGTTGCGCCAACGGCGCAGCGTCTCCGGCGCGACCCCCAGATCCTTGGCGACCTGTTCGATCACCTTGGTCTCCGACGAATACGAGCCGCGCGACTCGGTCAACAGCCTGACGGCCTTCGCCTTGAACTCCGGCGTGTATCTCGTTCCTTTTGCCATGGTTCCATCATCTCCCATCGAGTTAGGGGAAATGCGGAACAAAAATCAGTTCATATCAAGATGCTCTCCGCTGACATGAATATCCCAGAAGAAACATTGGCGAAAGCGCCTTATTATCTTCAAAATCCCCTTCCTTAAACAAAGCCATAACATCGTCGACTTCATTACAGAACCAGGAACCACCGTTTGCCGATTTAAGGTATGGCGTAAGCTGCTTCCACAATGTGCCCCACGTCGTATAGGGCTTCGCCGTGAAATTGCTCATCAATTTGATTGCATTGGTTGGACGGTCCTTGACTCCCTGCTTACGCAAGACGCTTTCCTCGAAATTGTCGGCAAGCGCCAACAACCTTCCATACAGGTAATCACGATCATCTCGATTCGGTTCAAGATACATGGTTATTACATCCTCCTGTCTATGCTGTTTTCTTGTTTCATCGATATAGTGTTTTTTCCATAGGCTGCAAGCGATTTCAAAATCACGACGCCAGACCCTGATATTGTCGTATCCCATAGGCCTGGTGACCTTATGGCATGCGGCATTCAAAATCGACATGGGAAATTGCGCTCCGCCAGAAAACTCCAAAATCCTCATTTGCTAACGAGATTGCATGCTTCCTGGCCAAACTTGGACGTCCTACACCGGCTTATGGAGCAGCATCATGGGACCGGTCGGTGACGCCGAATTCGTCACCAACTATGAAACCTACATGCGCTACGACGGACGAAGCAAGGCCAAGACGGTTCAACAGCTGATAGACAAGAGCAAAGACCTGGCTGACACGAATACTCCTGTCAATCCTGCTCGAATCAAAGGCTACGAGACGAACGTGAAGAGCGCCGGCAAGTTTAAGAGCGACGAAGTCCAATCGATTATCTACGAGAAGATGCCGGCACTCACCAACACTGTCGAACAAACCATGATCAAGAACGGCGTCGATGCTCTCATCTACCCGACCATGAGCTGTGTCGCCAGCGTCCGCCATGACGCCAAGGACAGCACCTACAAGTGCGACAGCGACGACCCATACGCCGCCTCCTATCTGGCTAGCAGCGCGCACCTGCCGGAAATCAGCGTCCCCGCCGGTCGTGACAGTCAGAACATGCCAATCGGACTCTCCTTCGCCGGCGCACAAGACAGCGAGCGAATACTACTAGGCCTCGCTGCCGCCTATGAGAAGATAAGTCCGTACAAGAACGGCGACGGTCTGGAGCTCGACTGATTTGAAAGAACAAAGTGGGTTTGCCTCACCATTGGAGCAAGCCCACTTTCGTTATTCACATTAATGGGATGAATCAATCAGTTTGACTTCTTCAGCGTGCTCTCCGTAGGTGAGCATCGTTGTCGAGCAACCATTGTCGGTTATGGCAATCGAATTGCCGATGCAGGTCCAACCAGTCCATGCTCCATCAACAACTGGACCGATATTACTAACTGAGAATACATCCACCCCGAATTTTGATGAGAGATGGTGGAAAGGCATCTTCCACTCCTCTCCATATGCTTCTCCTAATCGTTCAGGAGGTACAGCCCATGACGATGGTGCGAGAATCATCTTGGCGCCCATTTTCGCCATGGCTTCGCCAATCATGATCGATTCCATGTGGTTGTCGGCGCATATGTCGATGCCGATTCGACCATACTTAGTATCGAACACGTTGACCGATGTTCCGGAAGTATACATGTCTTCGACATCGGGAACGAGGTTGATTTTCCTATGCTTGCCTAACAGTTCCCCGGTATTTGAGATGAATACCGCGGAGTTATATATATGGTCGCCTTCACGTTCCGTGATTCCGGCGATGATACCGATATCGAAGTCGACCGCCATATCTCTTATTCTCTGATATGTACTCCCCTCTGGGATAGGTTCCGCCTGCTCGGGGGCCGAGTCAGCTGCCCATCCGAGGTCGCAGCATTCTGGGAACAGGGCGACATCGGCGTCCCCGACTAGGGACAGCAGCTCCCTCATATGCCACAGATTCCGGTTGAGCTCGTTGGGTTGCACACGCATTTGCATCATTGCGATGGTGGTCACAGTTAACTCCTCGTTGATCCTAAAAAATTGAGAAGGGTGGCCCGATGCAGTCGAAACATCAGGCCACGCCAACTCCTGAACGATTCCAAGCCGAAAGAGAAAGGGGATGGGAGCCTGGAACCCTTCAGAAGGCCTATCAGTGGGTGCCCTCGTATTCGCTGGCCCAACCGTCAACGTATGCGGTCTTCACCGCATCCCATTTTCCGGTGCCCTGCGCGTATTCGAGCATCGCACTGCCGACGCCGTCTTTCCACTGTTGGGAGGGCATGAACATAATGCCGGCCCAAGACACATCCTGCTTACCGGCGTCAGCCATCTCCTGATCGGCTTGGACAATCGGGTTCGACGACTTCATGTCACTGAACGACTTGAATGGCGTGACGAAGCCCATGTCATCGGTCATGGCCTTCTTACCCTTGTCACTGGTGATGACCCATTTGAGGAAGTCCTTGGTGGCTTGCTGGTCGGCTTCGGACACCTTGTTGTTGATGGCCCAGTAGTTGTCGCCAGAACCGGTCGCCAGACCCTTTTCCTCTTCGCCGGGCAGACCCATGTAGATTGGGATGGCGCCAACCATGTCGGCCTTGACGCCTTCCTTCTGCAGGTCACTCCACGCCCAGGTTCCGTTCTGGTAGAAAACACCCTCACCGAGAGCGAACTCAGAGGTCGCATCATTACCGGTCTTGGCGCTCAGTTCAGTCGGAGAGACGGTGGAATCCTTCAAATACAGGTCGAACGTCTGCTTGAACTCCGGAAGATAAGTGCCCTTGATGGTCGCAGGCTGTTCAGTCACACCGTCCAGCTCGTACGACAATGGGATGGCGGCCAACTGTTCCTTGAAACGCCAGTCGGAACTGGAGTCGAATCCGGCTGAGGTGAACGCGCCTTTGACGCCAAGATCATCCTTATGCTCTTGAATCTCATCAGCGACGGTCTTCAACGCTTTGAACCCGACCAAATCGTCGATGCTCTTGATGGTCGACCAGTCCGCCTGGAAATACTTATTGAGCAGATCCTTGTTGTAGATCAACCCGTAGGATTCGATGACGAACGGGACGCCAAGGATTTCACCGTTATCGCCTTTCAGTGCAGTGCTCTGGTCTCGCAGCTGCTTATAGGGTTCGCTGTCTGACATGTCGGCTGTGTACTTCTTCCAGCGGGCCAAGCCCACATTGCCGGACACCTGGAACAATGTCGGTGCATTGTCTTTCGCGATTTCGGATTTCAACGTCTGCTCATACGTGCCGGAGGCCGCGGTCTGCACGGTGGTTTTGATTCCGGTCTCCTTCTGATATTCTTCGGCCAACGCCTTCCACTTGTCGGAGGCTTCCGGCTTCAGATTCAGGTAATAGACACGACCCTTGTCGCTGTCACCACCTGTATCGGAGCCGCAGGCGGACACGCCGGCAATCATCATCAAGGCAGCCGTTGCTGTGGCGATTATCTTGATTGTCTTGTTCATCATTGAACCTTCCTTTTGTTTTCCTTTTCATTGAGACAAAAAGCTCTTACATGACCTCATACGTGAAGGTCTTCAATCGGTCGAGCACGTATTCGCTTTCCTCCAGCCACGGCAAACCGACCGGGAATATGTGTCCCAGTGCTTCGCCTTTTGCTGGTCGGATATCATGTAGCTCAAAATCGACATGGTTACGCGCCAATGCGTCAGCCAGTGCAAGTGACTCATATTGGATAAAGTCATCGCTACTGGTTGTCAGGAACAATGGCGGCAGCTTGCCGGTCAGATTCCTGAGCGAATAGATTTTCGAACACTCGGCTGCATCGATGAACCGGCCGAACAACGGTTTGGCGAGGATGCGAAGCAGATCCGGCTCATTATCGTCAGTGATCGGAGTATCATCCACATACTCACTGAGATCGAATTTGCCGGACACCAAGGCACCGAACCTAAGATTTGTCTGCTTGAATCCCAGTTTTTCCCGATCCAGCAATTCTGGGTCGGATTGGATTGCAAGCGTGTACAGGGATAGACAGCCTCCGGCGGAATCCCCGGTGATACCCATACGATTCGGGTCGATCGGGTACTCATCCGCATGATTCTGCAACCAGCCAATGGCCGCATTCACGTCCTGCAATTGTCCGAGGAAATCGGCTTGTGGGTAAACGCGATAGCTGATGGAGATAACCGCGAATCCGCGTCGGGCCAATGCGATGCAGAAGTTGCGGTTGAGCTCCTTGTAGCCGTAGACAAATCCGCCTCCGTGCACGTCGATGTAGACAGGCAAATTGCGAGCGGCGCACATTATCGCGTCGTGTGGAATGTAGATGTCGAGTTGGTGGGCTCGGGTCCCATCGTCGATGTACGGGATGTCGGTAAATTCGTCGATATCATCGACTGCACCGTAGTAAGGCATGCGGTTGCGGTCAGTTGTGCTGCAGTCGACGCGCATTTGCAGGATGACGTCGTAAATGTTCTTGGGAAGACCTTCCAAGTCTTCCTCAACCGGCGTCCATGCCTGATATTCCTGCCGATTTTCGGCAGAGATTTCGACACTCATTGTCGTCCTCCTTGTTGCGTTTGCTTCGTTGCTTGCGCTTTGAATTGCTGACAGTTTATATCCAGCGGAGTTTCTTTGCAAACGAAAGCAATGTTCGGGCGTGGCGCATTTTCGTTGTAATTTAAGGGGGTTTGCTCAGTTTCGTTGCTGTTCTATCGATTTATTCATGTCTTATTTTGCAATCGTTTGTTTTCTGATGCCGACGACTCTTTCCAAAATGAATAGTTCTCCATAATCTGTAAAGTGAGCTGCTTACCCATTGCGATATCCGGCAGATACCTTTCCATGCTGTCTTCATCTTTCAATGGATAGACATACACATTCTTTGGTTCTACCGATTCACCATTCCTATTACAGCGCCCAGCGGCCTGCATAATACTGTCCAGACCAGCCATCGCCCTGACCACGCAAGCAAACGAAATGTCAACACCTGCCTCAATAAGCTGTGTACTCACACAAATCACAGGTTTCGGATTACCTGGATCAAGTAGCGCACCGATTCTGTTCAGACAATCCGTTCTATGCCTTCCACACATGGCAGTACTGAGACGAATCAGCTCAAACTCATGATTCACATCAAGTCGTTCCAAGCATTGGAAAATCTCACGCGCTTCCTTTTTCAGGTTGACGATTGCTAAGCAATTGCCGTTCTTCCGCGCCTGCTGATAAATAATCTGCCCTAGTTCATCGCAGCTTTTATTTTCAGCTGAAGCAACAATTCTTGTACGTCGAAGCTTGTCTTCATAGCTTTCCGTTTCAGCAATAAGATCAGGCTTTTCCGAAAGAAGCAGATTCTCTCGTTTGGTTTTTTCAAGTAACGGCTGCGTCGCAGAGCACAAAAGAATCGTTGAATTGGTAATCTTCGATAGGAAGCTGACGATCTCATTGAACAGATTGATTGTGTTCATCGGCAACGACTGTATTTCATCAAAAATGATGACACTGTCGGCCATATTATGGAATTTCCGGAGTTTGGTTCCGCGAGCAGACATGACAGTCTCAAGGAATTCCACCATAGTGGTAACAATTATCGGATTGTCCCAACGCTCTGCCGCCAACTTGCGCTGATGCTCCCCGGCATCCTCAAACTCACTCGACGCATTATCCGCTACATCAGCGGAACGTTGCATACCTGCAGTGGAGTAATGCTCCAATAGAACATCGCTATCAGAGTTCAGACCAAGTACATCTCGGAAAGTCTTTGCCGTCTGAGTTGTGATAGACAAATATGGAATCACGTAAATGATCCGGCGCTTTCCTGTCTTCAGCGCATGATGCAACGCAAAATTTAGCGACGCCAACGTTTTACCGCCGCCAGTCGGAATCGACAAACGATAAATCCCGGTTTCCCGCGCCCCCGCCAAACAACACTGTTCATTAATCTGATGTCTTATCCTGTTTATTTCCGAACTCGAATCAAAAGATCTCATGTTTTTATCGAGTCGACTAATCAGATTCTGCCAATCAACCGCATTAGGCCGATACTGTTTTCGGGTCTCGAAACAAGCAGCATCCGTCCTATCCGCATCCACCAGTCGCGAATAAATCAGTTTAACGAGCAAACCTAGATAGAAGTATATGCTATCTTTCGACAGCCTCAGCGATTTAATTTTCTTCAGGAAACAAGCGATATCTTCCGCTGAACCTCGGAAATTCGATTGCAGATCGAGCGCCAAACCGTTAAGCCCCCGCTTGATTTCTTGATACGCATACTTCTCGTTGCTTTTGTCCGACTCCGTGAACCCAAGAAGAAAAGCTCTATTCCCGGACTCGTCAATGCAATCAGGAAGACCTCCGTGATGTTTAGAAATGGCAAGCTCAAGAATTTCCTTTGCTATCTCTTCAATTTCCCCTTTCGACTCGAAAAAATCATTGACGACAAACGCCCCTTGACGGGCATGCTGCACATCTCCCCTATGCCCATCATCCGATAACAGATATGTTTGGAACTGCTGAGCAACCTTCCCGACATCATGCAAGACGGCTGCCGTACGTGAAATATCAGCGAATTCATCCTCGAAACCACTAGCCAATCTTCCTGCACCATGAAGATGGTCATACAAAGCCTGAGTATTGCCTTCCTCATCTTTACGAGCTAATAGAACCATAACCTGCTCCTTTACAGATACCCCCCTGAATAGTCTTTACTCTACCGCATTCCAGCAAAAGATAAAAACGAAATGATTGATTCGAAGATTATCGTCGCCAAATACCTGTGCATACGTAGTACGCCCCAACACAAATAGTAGTAGGGGGTGTGTTTCTCCTGCCAAACTCGACAGGAGAAACACACCCCCACATACTATCGTCAGTCAGCCACCCAGCCAACCACCTCAGACCTTAGCAACCTCCACGCCCAGCTCGGCGCCGGCTTCGACGCTTACACTGTCGGACGAGGTGTCATGCGCCACGAGGTCCTTGAACTGTTCGACCTTGGCCACATCGTCCGCGGGCACGGTCACCTTCAGCGTGATGCGGTCGGAAATTTCCAGGCCAGCGGCCTTACGGGCCTCCTGCACGGCGCGGATCACGTCGCGGGCGTAGCCTTCGGCCAGCAGGTCGTCGTTCAGTTCGGTGTCGAGGATCACGAAGCCACCGGTCGGCAGCGCGGCGGACACGGAGTTCGCAGCCTCCTGCGCGTTCTCCTCCTCCACACGGTTGATCAGCTCGTATTCGCCTTCCTCAAGCGCAATCTCGCCGTTCGGAGTCTCACACACAGGCACGCCGGCGGCGTCCACATGCCAGGCACCGCTCTTGGACGCCTTGATGGCGAACTGCACGTCCTTACGCAGGCGCTTGCCGGCCACACGCGCGTTCACGCGCAGCTCGTTCACGATCTTCAGACCATGGGAGCCGGCGTCCTCCAGCGTGCAGAACTCGATATCCTTCACGTTGAGCTCGCCCTTCAACACGTCGCTGTAGGCGGCGACCGCATCCGGGTTCTCGACCACCACGGTCAGCTTGGCGAGCGGCTGGCGCACGCGAATCTGCTTGGCCTTACGCATGGAAAGCGTGCCGGAGACAACCTCACGCACCTTCTCCATCGCAGCCACCAGCGCGGCGTCATCCTGCAGCACAGCACCCAATTCGGTGGTTTCGCCGGTCAGCTTATCCTTCAGGAACGGCCAGTCGGCCAGATGCACGGATTCGCCACCGGTCAGGCCGCGCCACACGGCTTCGGCTTCCATCGGAGCCAGCGGGGCCAGCACGCGCATGAAGGTTTCGAGCACGGTGTACAGCGTGTTGAACGCGTTCTCATCGCCCGCACCGAAACGTTCGCGGTTGTTGCGGATGTACCAGTTGGTCAGCACGTCGATGAAGTCGCTCGCCGCATCGCACGCGTCGGAAATGTAGAAGTTGTCCAGCGCATGCTGGGTCTTCTCCACTAGGCGGCGCAGACGGGCCAGCAGGTAGCGGTCCATTTCCGGCAGCTTCGCCACTTCGTCGGCACGCAGCATACGGGCGTCATACCCGGCGGCGTTCGCGTACAGGGTGAAGAAGTAGTAGGAGCTCCACACCGGCAGCATGACCTGGCGCACGGTGTCGCGGATGCCATCGGCGGTGACGATCAGGTTGCCGCCACGCAGGATCGGCGAGCTCATCAGGAACCAGCGCATGGCGTCGGAGCCGAAGTCGTTGAACACGCCGTTCACGTCCGGATAGTTGCGCAGATGCTTCGACATCTTCTGTCCGTCGGAGCCGAGCACTATGCCGTGGCAGATCACGTTCTTGAACGCCGGCCTGTCGAACAGGGCGGTGGCCATGACGTGCTGCACGTAGAACCAGCCACGGGTCTGGCCGATGTATTCCACGATGTAGTCGCACGGGAAGTGCTGTTCGAAGGTTTCCTTGTTTTCGAACGGATAGTGGTACTGGGCGAAGCTCATGGAACCGGATTCGAACCAGCAGTCCATCACGTCGCTGATGCGGTGCATGTGGCTCTTGCCGGTCGGATCGTCCGGGTTGACGCGGGTCAGCTCGTCGATGTACGGGCGGTGCATGTTGATGTTGCCCTCATGATCGCGCGGATAATCGCCGAAGTCGGCCTTGAGCTCATCGAGTGAACCGTACACGTCCACACGCGGGTACTTCGGATCGTCCGAAACCCATACCGGGATCGGAGAGCCCCAGAAACGGTTGCGGGAGATCGACCAATCGCGTGCGTTCGCCAGCCACTTGCCGAACTGGCCGTCCTTCACGTTGTTCGGAATCCAGTTGATCTGCTGGTTGAGTTCGAGCAGGCGGTCCTTGATCTTGGTGACGGCCACGAACCAGGAGCTCACCGGCTTGTAGATCAGCGGGGTGGCGCAGCGC
>OIDV01000772.1_pt1 | contig 10711 bp, 6 predicted proteins | sample 1581661 | NCBI WGS metagenome assembly OIDV01 (sample SAMEA3882516, study PRJEB24775) | human gut metagenome | biome: human-associated habitat; feature: intestine environment; material: feces | place: Netherlands | collected 2009/2010
TTCTCCCTGCAGGCAATCGATCCCCGGCTGGCATTCTGTTCCTTTTTCCACGAAGCGAAGTACTTCATACATTTTTTCCATATTTAATTCTACTGCAATCTGTCATCTAAACGTGTGCGGCCCCACACCGCACACGATACAATACCTGTCCAATTGAAAATTATCAGAATCTGATACGAACTACTCAGAATCTTTCCTGATTCTTCAGTCAGAACGACTGAAGTGTGACTCTCATATTAATTGAATTCTTCCAGTCTGTCAAGAGCTGCGGCAACAACTTTATCCATGTCATAATATTTATAATCACCCAGTCGTCCGCCAAAGATTACATTTTCTTCCTTTTCTGCAAGCTTCTTGTATTCTTCAAACAATGCATTATTCTTCTCATCATTTACCGGATAGTATGGTTCCATGCCAACACTCCATTCTGATGAATACTCTCTGGAAATAACCGTCTTCTCCTGCTTGCCAAACTCAAAATGCTTATGCTCGATAATTCTTGTATACGGAACTTCACGCTCTGTGTAATTGACAACAGCATTTCCCTGATAGTTCTCACAATCAAGAACTTCTGTCTCAAATCTGACAGAACGATACTCCAATGCTCCCAGCTGATATCCAAAATATTCATCGATCATTCCTGTAAAAATAATCTTCTCTGCAATCTCCGGATTCTCTTTTCTGAATTCAAAGAAATCAATCCCTGTGCGAACTTCTGTCCCTTCCAGCATCTTCTCAACGATTGCTGTATAACCGCCAACCGGAATTCCCTGATATCTGTCATTGAAATAGTTATTATCGTAAACAAATCGGAATGGCAGACGTTTGATAATAAATGCCGGAAGTTCTGTACACTTTCTTCCCCACTGTTTCTCTGTATAACCCTTGATCAGCTTCTCATAGATATCTCTTCCGCCAAGAAAAAGTGCCTGTTCCTCCAGATTCTGTGGATCTGTGATTCCTGTCTCTTTGCGCTGTTTTTCAATAATCTCTTTTGCTTCCTGTGGTGTGCGGATATTCCACATCTTACTGAATGTATTCATATTAAATGGCAGGTTATAAAGTTCATCTTTATAAACTGCTACCGGTGAATTGATGTAATTATTAAATTCCGCGAACTGATTCATGTAATCCCATATCTTTTTATCAGACGTATGGAAAATGTGCGCACCATATTTATGTACATGGATTCCTTCTATGTCCTCACAGTAAATATTTCCTGCAATATGATCTCTTCGGTCAATCACAAGACATTTCTTCCCTTTTTTCTTTAATTCATGTGCCATGACAGCTCCATAAAGACCTGCTCCGACAATCAGATAATCGTATTCTTTCATTTACTCCTTCTTTCCGCAGAACGATTGTCTGGATCCGGTAAAATTCAGAGATAACCTTTCTGCCCTCTTTTTTTTCATGTTACGGTGCGTTTATGATAACACATTTTCTAATAAATTTGAATCTCTATCAAAAATACGGTATACTTAACAGCAAAAGGAGGATGAATTATGCTTATAAAAAATGGTTTTCTAATTGATCCTGCATCTGATACAGAACGTCTTGTCGACCTTCGCATCACAGACGGTCTGATCCAGACATTCGCAGATGCCGGAACTCTGACACCTGAAAATGGAGAGGATGAGCTTGATGCTGCAGGACTTATGATTTCTCCAGGACTTGTTGACACACACATTCATTTCCGTGATCCCGGATTTACTTATAAAGAAGATCTCCATACCGGATCTCTAGCAGCTGCTGCCGGTGGATTTACTTCCGTGATCTGTATGGCAAATACTTCACCGGTCATCGATTCTGTTCCGGTTCTCAAAGAACTGATGGAACGGGAGGCTTTGGAAGACATCCATATTTTCCAGGCTGCTGCTGTCTCCTGCGGACTCAAGGGTGAAGAGATGACTTCTATGAAGGAACTTGCCGCTGCCGGTGCCTGTGGATTCACAGATGACGGAATCCCTCTTAAGAACGCTGCCTTTCTCTATAAGGCCATGGAAGAGGCGAAGGCACTTGACCTTCCAATCAGTCTTCATGAAGAAGATCCTGCATTTATTGAAACAAACGGAATCAACCACGGACCTGTATCTGATGCGCTGGGCATCTACGGATCTCCTTCGATTGCTGAAGAATCTCTTGTTGCCAGAGATTGTCTGCTGGCGCTTCGTTCCGGTGCACAGGTCGTGATCCAGCATATCAGCTCCGGACAGTCCGTTGAACTGGTACGCACCTTTAAAGCTATGGGAGCAAATCTGCATGCAGAGGCAACTCCGCATCATTTCACTTTGACAGATGAAGCTGTATTAAAATACGGCGCACTTGCCAAGATGAACCCACCGCTTCGTACAGAAAATGACCGCCTTGCTATCATCGAAGGTCTCAAAGACGGTACGATCGATCTGATTGCTACAGACCACGCGCCACACAGTACGGAAGAGAAATCCCGTCCTATTACACAAACACCAAGCGGTATTATTGGTCTTGAGACTTCCCTTGCTCTTGGAATCACTTCCCTTGTACGTCCGGGACACCTGACATTAAGCCAGCTGATCGAGAAGATGACGATCAATCCTGCCAGCCTGTATCACCTTCCGTGCGGTTCTGTCGCAGAAGGAAAATCAGCTGATCTTGTACTGTTTGATCCGAATGAGAAATGGACTCCTGAGACTTATGCTTCTAAGTCTTCTAATTCTCCATTTACCGGATGGGAATTGTATGGAAAAGTAAAATATACAATCTGTGATGGAAAGATTGTATACAAGGATTAATCTAAGAGGTCCCCTGCAGAATCTTTCATTTCCGCAGGGGACCTCTTCTTTGCTCATTAATCCTCGATCGCTGTTACTGTATAATCTTTGTCTTCGACTGTCTTTTTCAGCACTTCATTACTGATTTCGGAATTCAGTGTTACAACTGCTGTTCCGGCCTCATGGCTGACTTCTGCTGTATCAACCTGCTCAAGTGCCTCGAGAGCTTTCTTCACAGCCGCTTCACAGTGTCCACACATCATTCCTTCGATTTTCATTGTCTTTGTCATCTTTGTCTCCTCCTTGTTTTCTGACTCATTTTTGTCTGCTAAGACAATATCTGAAACAGTATTTTCTGCTGTTTCTACCTTTTTCATCTTTCTTTTTCTGTCTTTGCTGGCATCGTACATTTTAAACAGATTCAGTCTCAATGCATTTGTTACTACACAGAAACTGGACAGGCTCATTGCCGCTGCTCCGAACATCGGATTTAATTTCCAACCAAAGACCGGGATCCAGATTCCTGCTGCCAGTGGAATTCCTATCGCATTATAGAAAAATGCCCAGAACAGATTCTCATGAATGTTGCGCAATGTTGCACGGCTCATACGGATTGCCGCCGGCACGTCACTTAACCGGCTCTTCATCAGCACAACATCCGCTGCATCGATTGCAATATCTGTCCCCGCTCCAATGGCAATTCCCATATCTGCCCTGGTCAGTGCCGGTGCGTCATTGATACCGTCACCTACCATCGCAACCTTTCCTTTTTCTTTCAGCTTGCGGATCACCTGTTCTTTTCCTTCCGGAAGAACACCTGCGATCACTTCATCCACACCTGCCTGCTCACCAATTGCCTTCGCTGTGCGCTCATTATCTCCGGTCAGCATAACAACATGGATTCCCATATTCTGAAGTTCTTTCACTGCCTGTGGACTATCTTCCTTGATCACATCCGCAACTGCGATCATGCCAAGGAACTGCTCATTCCTTCCAAAGAACAGCGGTGTCTTTCCTTGCTGTGCCAACTGTTCCGCCTGTTCTTTTATACTGGCAGAAATCTTCATTTTTTCAGAAATGAATTTAAAATTGCCTCCGTACAGCCAGTCCTCTCCAAGTTTTCCTGACAGACCATTTCCCGGAACTGCCTGAAACTGTGTAATTTCACTTTTCTGCTCTGCTTCCCCATTTTCTTCTGCCTTTGCAAGAATTGCCCGGGCAAGCGGATGCTCACTTTTCTTCTCCAATGCATTTGCAAAAAATAATAATTCATGTTCTGTCATTCCGTCCGCAGGGAGCAGATCCGTCACCTTCGGTTCTCCACTTGTGATCGTTCCTGTCTTATCCAGTGCAACAATCTCCGTCTTTCCTGTCTCTTCCAGCGAAACAGCTGTCTTAAACATGATTCCATTCTTCGCACCCATTCCATTTCCAACCATAATTGCAACCGGAGTGGCCAGACCTAATGCACACGGACAGCTGATCACCAGAACAGAAATTCCCCTTGCAAGTGCAAATCCAACAGGCTCTCCGACAAGCAGCCATACGATCATTGTGACGACTGCAATGGAAATAACTGCCGGAACAAATACTCCTGAAACTTTATCTGCCACTTTGGCAATTGGCGCTTTTGTTGCTGCCGCATCACTTACCATCTGAATAATCTGTGATAATGTCGTATCCTCGCCAACTCTTGTCGCCTCGCAGCGCAGAAAACCTGACTGATTCATCGTAGCCGCAGACACTTTATCCCCTTCTGCTTTATCTACCGGTATACTCTCTCCGGTCAGGGCAGCTTCATCTACTGCACTATTTCCTTCCAGAACAATTCCATCCACCGGAATATTCTCCCCCGGTCTTACAACAAACTGATCTCCTCTTCTCACCTGGTCAATCGAAACTTCCTGTTCTTTTCCATCACGCAGGAGCGTTGCTGTCTTTGGTGCCAGCTTCATGAGGCTTTTTAATGCATCTGTTGTCTTTCCCTTTGAATGCGCTTCAAGCATCTTTCCGACTGTGATCAACGTTAAAATCATTGCTGCTGATTCAAAATAAAATTCATGCATCAGCTCCATCACATGATCCATATCGCCTGCCGTCTGCGCTGCTGTCATAGCGAATAATGCATACACGCTATATCCATAAGATGCACCTGCACCAAGTGCAACCAGCGTATCCATATTTGGTGCTCTATGAATCATGCCTTTCCATCCACTGATAAAAAACTTCTGATTGATCACCATAACGATTGTCGTTAGCAGGAGCTGCGCCAGCCCCATCGCCACATGATTTCCTTCCAGAAATACCGGAAGTGGCCAGCCCCACATCATATGCCCCATTGACAGATACATGAGCGGAATCAAAAAACACAAAGAAGCGATCAGACGCCTTTTCATCTTCGGTGTCTCCCTGTCTTTCAACGCATCTTCCGCACAGTTCTGCTCACTTTGATTCATCCCATGCCCTTCATTCTTTGCAGATTTCAACGTTGCCCCATATCCAGCTTCCTCAACAGCCGCAATGACCGCATCTACTGTTGCTGTGCCTTCCACTCCCATGGAATTCGTCAGAAGACTGACTGAACAGTTCTCTACTCCGGGGACTTTTCCAACCGCTTTCTCAACACGGGCACTGCAGGCTGCACAACTCATTCCCGTCACATTATATTGTTCCATCTTACTCCTCCTTCAAGTTGTGATCCGGACTTTTTGTGCCAGATCTCTCTTCAGATCTTTTATCGCATCAATTTCTGAAGTGTCGTCACGAGCTCGTCAATCGTTTCATCTTTTCCATCCCGGATATCATCTGCCACACATGTCCGGATATGGTTTGCCAAAAGCACTTTATTGAAACTATTCAGAGCCGCATTCACCGCAGATACCTGAATCAGAATATCCGGACAATACGCGCCTTCTTCAACCATCCTTCGAACTCCCCTGACTTGTCCTTCAATTCTACTCAGACGATTCATCAGATCTTTATATTCTTTTTCCGGTCGATCCTTTGTCTTGTGACAACATCCCGGACAGACTTTCTTTTCTTCCATTGTATTCCTCCTGTCACATAACCCCCTGGGGGTATGTTTTCTAATTATTAATATATACCCCCTATAGGTATATTTCAAGTGCTTTTTAACAAAAAGTTACTGTTCATGCTACGTGCGGTTGCTGCTTACGCTATATGCGGCCGGCAACAACAAAGAAGCTGTCATGGAACATTTCACAATTGTATCTATGTTCCATGCAGCTTCTCTGCAATCCATTATTATGTTCGTTATTATATTTCCTGACAAATCTGTCTTATTCTACACTCTTGAGTGATTCAACCATGTTAATCTTCTTTAACTTAAAATACATCACTCCATTGACAAACAATGAAAAAGCCACTGTCAGAAGAAAGGCATACAGGAAACTCGGTGGATCGATATTTCGTCCAAACATAACCGAATCAATCTCCACTGTCTCAACAATAAAGCGGTGCAGAATTTTTCCGATCAACAATCCCGCCAGTGCCCCAATCAAGGTCAGCAGGATATTCTCTCTGTAAACATAAGAAGAAACTTCCTTGTCATAAAATCCAAGTACCTTTAATGTTGCCAGTTCTCTCTTGCGCTCTGTAATGTTAATATTATTCAGATTATACAGCACTACAAATGCCAGCATTCCTGCTGAAATAATCAATACAATAATCACAATGTCCAGACTCTCCAACATATGATCCACCTGCTTTTTCAGGCTTGTCGTATAGCTGATGCTAAGTGTTCCATCACACTTCATTACATTTTCGCCGACATCCTTTGCCTCCTCTGTTGTACGATCCTGAGTTCTATAATAAATTGAATTATAGGCCGGAGCCTCACCGAATGTCTTTTCATAGACTTCAGATGTCATATAGAGATAATGTCCCATATAGTTCTCACAGATTGCGCTGATCAAGACTGTTTTCTCTCCATCATCTGTATCAATCGTTAATTTATCACCAACATCGACTTCCAGCAGTTTCGCTGCTTTTTCAGTCAGGATTGCTCCTTTATCATCCAATGAATAAATTTCTTTTGTCTTCCTATCCCGAATCACGACAAACTTTTTGAATGCTTCTACATCTTTTGGTACATCTAAATAAACTTCCTGAGAAGACTCTCCTGAACTGACCTCAATATTTTTCAAAAGATTTTCTGCAGTCACTGATACCTTCTTATCCGTATCCAGTTCTTTCTGAACCTCATTTCTTTCTTCTTCTGTCACATCTTCCTTTAAAATAACGTCTCCATCATAAAGCTGAATCTGTTCGTATTGAAGCGGAACGATTGCTGAAATAGAATCTTTTAATCCAAAACCAAACAACATCATACCCATACAACCGCCAATTCCAAATACTGTCATAAAGAAGCGTTTTTTATACCGCACCAGATTACGCACGGTCGATTTCCATGTAAAATTCAGATTTTTCCAGATAAACGGAACTCGTTCCAGAAATACTCGTTTTCCCTGTTTTGGTGTTGGCGGACGCATCAATTCTGCTGCCTGCTCTCGTAATTCTTTCATACATGAGAACAGTGTTGCGATTACTGTACATGCAAGTGCCGCTGCACATGCTGTTACAGCATAATACAAATTATACGGGATCACAACATCATGCATATGACGATACATGATCTTATATGCAGTGATAATGATATATGGAATTATCTTTTCTCCAATCAGAATTCCGAAAACACCACCGGTTAATGTCGCAAGGATCGCATACCAGAGATATTTTCCGACAATTGAAGTATTTCCATATCCGAGAGCCTTCAAAGTACCGATCTGCGTTCTCTCCTCCTCTACCATTCGTGTCATTGTTGTCAGACTGATCAATGCTGCAACAAGGAAGAAAATAAGTGGGAACACTTTACCGATTGCCCGCATACGGTCTGCATTATCTCCGTATCCGCTGTATTCTGTCAGATTGTTCCGATCATAAACATACCACTTTGGCTTTTCAAGATCATCAATCTTCTGCTGTGCTTTCGCAAGCTCTTCTCTTGCTTCTGTAATCTGCCGCTCTCCATCATCAATCTTCTTCTGAGCTTCTATACGTCCTTCCTCATACTCGGCCCAACCGTCTTCCAGCTCCTTCGTTCCGCTGCTTAACTGCTGCTGTGCCTCTTCAATCTTCTTCTGCCCCTCACTGATCTGCTGCCATCCGCTGTCAATCTGCTGCTGACCGGATGTAATCTGCGCTTTTGCCTGATCTATCTGCCGACTTGCGGTAAGGATTGCAGCGTCCCCCTGCGTCAACACATCCGTCAGTTTCTGTATATTATCCTGCAATACCGGAATACCTTCTTCAATCTGAGCTATCCCGGCTTCAACTGCTGGAAGCCCTTCGTTAATCTGCGTCAATCCGGCTTCGATCTTTGCCTGGTTTTTCTGAATCTCCGCTTCGGCAGCTTTCGCCTCCAGTTCCATTTTATCCAGATTTGCTTTCAATTCAGTCAACTTCTCTTCCATTGCTGTTTTTTCAGCTTCCAACTGTTCTAACTGAGCTTTTAATTCCGGATCTTCTTCTCCTGCTTCCTGCTTCCGGTCGTATTCTTCTTTCAGTGCCTCATAGTTCTGTAAAAGAAGTTCATACTGTGTATTTAGTTCTTCATAAGACTTTTTCAACGGCTGATAAATCTGCTGATACGCAGACTGATAGTCTTCTGCCTGTTGCTGCAATTCTTCCTTTGCTTTCAGAAGCTCGTCTTTCTTTTGCTGCATCTGTGTCTGTTGCGCTAAAAGTTCTTGTCTCTGATCTTCCAGACTTTCTTCCTGCTCTTTCAGTTGTGCCAGCTGATTTCTTAATGTTGTAAGTGCAATCTGTTTTTCGCTAAGTTCCTGTGCTCCCTGCTCAACTTGTGCTTTTGACTGATCCAGCTCCTTTTGCTTTGATATCAGAAGATTTCTCGACTGCTCCAGTTCAAGCTTCGAAGCTGCCAGCTGATTTCTTCCTCGTTCAAGTTCTTTCTGCGCTGCATCAAGTTTCTCTCTTGCACTTGCAAGTTCTTCTTCTGCCTCTTTTTTTCCATCCGCCAGATCCTGCTCTGCCTGAGCTAACTCTTCTTGTGCTTCATCCACTTTTTCCTGCGCTGTCGAAGTAATCTCATCATATCTGGCCTGTTCTCTTTCCGCTTTAATTGCCTGAACCTTTTTCAGCACAGAATCCACATGTTCTTCATATTCTTTCGTAAATGCAGTCGCTTCCTTTGCACCTTCAACCTGCACTGTAATCTCTGTATACACATCTAATGAAAATGCTTTCTCCGGAACGCAAAGAAAGGCACTGACACTTCCATTTCCGATTGTTGTACTGCCTCTGTGAAATGCAATATACTCCGGACTGCTGACCGTACCAACAATGGTAAATGTATCTGTCTTAAGTGTATCTTCCAAAGAATCCGAAGTCCCACTCGATAATGTGATCTTATCCCCAATCTTCAGATTCTTTCCATCCAGATAATCTGCATCTATTACACATTCATTTTCCTTTTCCGGAAGCCTGCCATCTTCTAACTGAACTTGATTCATCTTATTCTGGAGCGCCATAACATGAACTGCTACCTGGTTTCCCCGAATCGTACAAAGTACATCTGTTGCATAGCTTCCTTCTGCATCCAATACACCATCCACAGCACGAATTGCATCCAGATCATCTTCTGTCAGTCCCATTGTACTCATTACCTGAATATCCATCAGGTTCTTCTCATCGAAATATGCATCTCCTGAATATCTCATATCCGGCTCTGATGCACGGATTCCGGAAAAGAATGCACATCCTATCGCAACAATAAAGAAAATGGATAAAAAACGTCCAAGGCTATGACGGATCTCCATATAAAAGTTTTTTCGTAATGCTTTCTTCATCCACATCCCCTACCATTCAATTTCATCAATCGAAGTCGGATTCTCATTAGATTCCATTCTTGCTACCTGTCCATTTTTTATATGAATCAATCGATCTGCCATCGGCGCAAGTGCCTGATTATGTGTAATGATAATAACTGTCATTCCCTTTTCTCTACACATATTCTGAAGTAATTTCAAAATTGATTTTCCTGTATTGTAATCCAATGCACCTGTTGGCTCATCACAAAGCAAAAGCTTTGGGTTCTTCGCTAATGCTCTCGCGATTGAAACTCGCTGCTGCTCACCGCCGGAAAGTTGTGCCGGAAAATTATTCTTCCGTTCCCCCAGACCAACTTCCTCCAAAACTGCCTGTGCATCCAACGGATCCTTACTGATCTGCAACGCAAGCTCAACATTTTCCAATGCGGTCAGATTCGGCACAAGATTATAAAACTGAAAAACAAATCCGATATCATCTCTGCGGTATCCTGTCAGCTGTTTGGAATTATAAGCTGTAATATCTTTTCCATCTACATACAACTTCCTGCTTGTTGCTGTATCCATTCCGCCGAGAATATTAAGCACAGTTGTCTTACCTGCACCACTTGGTCCAACGATTACAACAAGTTCTCCCTGCTCAATCGAAAAGCTGATGTGATCCACTGCATGAATCTCAACTTCACCCATTTTATAAGTTTTCGTGATATCCTGCACTTTAACGAATTCCTTCATCTACATTCTCCTGACTCTTTTTCTCTTCTGGCAAGCAGTCTGTTACTCTTTTCTTCGATTCTCTACAGACGCAGTTTCTCCCACTCTTCTCCTGCACCGAATGTCTCATGAAAACGTTCCGGAAGCGGTGTGTCTTGGAATAATTTCTTCTGATACTGTACGATCAGACTCGCAGCTAACGGCACTGCACCTGAATATTGCCGTTTCAAAACCTTACAATATTTCTGACATAACGGATCTGGCTTTACACTCATCACTATGTCATGCAATGAATCGTATTTCCCTACTGCCTTCATCCCAAGAAACAACGCTTTTCGCTTTCCAGATGTCGGTGCCAGAAACAGCTTATGATAAAAA
>OIDV01000779.1_pt1 | contig 10655 bp, 8 predicted proteins | sample 1581661 | NCBI WGS metagenome assembly OIDV01 (sample SAMEA3882516, study PRJEB24775) | human gut metagenome | biome: human-associated habitat; feature: intestine environment; material: feces | place: Netherlands | collected 2009/2010
TCGGGAAATATAGCTGTTTATATATCAAACTGTCTACACGAATTGGGAACGGCGGCTCGCCGTCACGCCGTGCAACAGCAAGTTGCTTGTGAAAAATCACGCTCTGCATTATAATATACGCAAGAGGTGACGGCTATGGATACAAAAGAAATTTTGCTGAAATTAAGAACAAAATCGGGCTTTTCTCAGGATGAGCTGGCTGAAAAACTGTTTGTAACACGACAGGCTGTTTCTCGTTGGGAAAACGGTGACACAGTTCCGAATACGGAAACATTAAAACTTCTCTCAAAGCTTTATAATGTGTCAATTAATACCTTGCTCGGTTCTCCGAGAGAACTCATTTGTCAATGTTGCGGTATGCCGTTGGAAGATGAGATTATCAGCAGAGAGAAAGACGGCTTTATGAATGAAGATTATTGCAAGTGGTGCTATGCCGACGGAAATTATATGTACAGCGATATGGACGATTTGATTGATGTCTGCGTCAAAAATATGGCAAACGAGGAACATTCCGAAAAAGAGGTGCGTGAGTATCTGTTGAGAACACTCCCGAAGCTCGACTATTGGAAAAGATATAAGGAACTCGGCGGAAACAAGGCTTTTGAGGAATTTAAAAATGTTCTGATTGATGAGATAAATGCCTTAAATGTTGACGGTATGCCAAAGCTTACAAAGCTGAATGCGCTTGTCGGAAAATTTGTTAATTTGGGATACAGACTTCCGAACGGCAGCACGGTTAAGTTTTTGGATGACAACGCAACATATCTCGGCAATCAGCTTGAATGTGAGTTCGGCGGTGACAGATATTTCGGCATTGTTGTAAATACCGATTTCATCCTGATTTCAACTTATGAGGAAAATCTTAAAAATCCGGAGCTTGTTTTGTACAAGAAAAGATAACAACATAACAGACAAAGAGGTGTCAGCGTTTGCGACACCTCTTTTTGCAGTTTAAATTATTGAAAAGTCAGAATAAGGTAATCCCGAACATATGCAGTATCCATAAAACAGCACCGAAAACGACAGGTCCTGCAATGATGAACAGTTTTGCGCCGAGTCCCGTAACATATCCCTCGGATTTGAATTCAATTGCAGGCGACGAAACAGCATTTGCAAAACCTGTAATCGGCACAAGCGTACCTGCACCGCCATGCTTGGCGATTTTATCGTAAACGCCGATTGCTGTCAGCAAAATTCCTATGAAAATCAGCGTTACCGATGTCAGCGTTTTTGCATCGTCCTTGCTGAGATCAAGCATTGAATAACAGTCCGTTAGAACCTGACCGATAAGGCAGATGAAACCGCCGATGAAAAATGCCTTAGTCCCGTTCACAAAACATTTACTTTTCGGTGAATTATTTTTCACAATCGTGCTATATTCTTTTTTTGAAATCATAAAATGCCACCTTTGCACCGTTAATTAATTTACATATATTTTTGCCGTATAAATTTCAATTATGTTTGAATTATCACTTTATTTTTTTTGACTGTTGTAGTATACTTATTAATATGTACAGCTATGTAAAACGAAATGAGGGTAAAGTAATGGAGCATTATCTCGATAACAGCGCAACTACGAAGGTGTCGCAAAAGGCGGCAGAAAAAGCGTTTGAGATAATGACCGAAAATTACGGCAATCCTTCGTCACTCCATTTGCGTGGAATGTATGCAGAGCAGGAGCTTGTAAAGGCTCGAAAAGAGGTTGCAAGAAAGCTTGGTGCAACTGCCGACGAAATCTATTTTACAAGCGGCGGTACAGAGGCGAATAACCTTGCAATTTTCGGTGTTGCCGAGGCTAAAAAACGCAGAGGAAAGCGGATTGTTGTGTCTGCCGTTGAACACAGCAGTATTATGGAATCCGCAAAAAAACTTGAGGATAACGGCTTTGATGTTGTCTATATAATGCCCCGTGAGGACGGCACAATTCACAAGGAAGATGTGCTTGAAAAGGTTGACGAAAACACAATTCTTGTGTCTGTAATGTGCGTCAATAATGAAACGGGCGCAATTATGAATGTTACGGATATTTTTTCTGCCGTAAAGGCGAAGAACAGCGATGTAATCTGCCACACGGATGCCGTTCAGGCGTTCGGCAAAATCTCGCTTTCTGCGTCAAGGCTTCATGCGGATTTAATCAGCGTGAGCGGTCATAAAATCCATGCCCCGAAGGGTGTGGGTGCGATTTTTGTGAAAAAGGGTGTACGGCTTGTTCCGCTTCACTACGGCGGTGAACAGGAGAAAAAACTTCGCCCCGGCACAGAGGCAATTCCGTTGATTGCCGCAATGGGTGTTGCCTGCGGTGAATTTAACATAGATAAAAATTACGATTATGTTTCAAAGCTTAACAGCTACGCAAAGGATAAGCTATTAAAAATTGACGGTGTGAGCCTCAACTCCCCCGAAAACGCACTTCCGTATGTGCTGAATATCTCGGCAGGAAAGGTCAGGAGCGAAACCATGCTCCATTTTCTTGAAAATCTTGAGGTCTATGTGTCCTCGGGAAGTGCCTGTGCAAAGGGCAAACCGAGTTATGTGCTTGAGTCAATGAATATCGGTCGTGACAGAGCCGACAGTGCACTGAGAATCAGCTTTTCAAAATTTAACACAGAGGCAGATATCGACGCACTTTGTTACGGTATTGAAAAGGGACTGAAAACCCTTGCTCACAAATAAAATCGTATGAATACATATTAAAACAAAGGAATACATTTTATGAAGGAAATTTTACTTTTGAAAGACGGCGAAATTGTTCTTAAGGGACTTAACCGCCGTTCATTTGAAGATGTCCTCAAAAAGAACCTCAAACACGCATTAAAGAGTGCAGGCCATTTTGAGATTACATCCGCACAGTCCACAATTTATGTAAAACCGCTTGATGATGACGCAGATCTTGAAAAGGCTTGCGAAATCGTTTCAAGGGCGTTCGGAATTATCGCTTTTTCAAGAGCTGCTGTTTGTGAAAAAACAATCGAATCCGTTCTTGAAACCGCTCCGAAATATCTTGAAAATCAGCTTAAAAATATAAAAACCTTCAAGGTTGAGGCAAAGAGAAGCGACAAGAAGTTTCCGCTTAAATCTCCCGAAATTTGCAGAGAGGTCGGCGGTGAAATCCTTTCAAAGTTTCCGCATCTCAAAGTTGATGTTCACAACCCCGACCTTGTTGTAAATGTTGAAATCCGTGACTTCGGCGCTTATGTTCACGGTGAGCCGGTAAGAGGAGCAGGCGGTATTCCGGTCGGCACAGGCGGAAGAGCCGCAATTCTCATCAGCGGAGGTCTTGATTCTCCCGTTGCCGCTTATATGATGGCAAAAAGAGGTATCAGACTTACTGCAATTCACTTTGCAAGTCCGCCTTACACAAGCCCCAGAGCCGAAGACAAGGTTGTCAGACTTCTCCGCAGAGTCAGCAGATATGCAGGCGATATGGTTATGTACACTGTGCCGTTTACAAAGCTGCAGGAGAAAATCAAGGATGAATGTCCCGAGGAACTTTTCACAATCATTATGCGACGCCTGATGATGCAGATTTCAGAAAAGATTGCCGAAAAGTACGAATGTCAGGCACTCATCACAGGCGAAAGCCTCGGTCAGGTTGCAAGCCAGACAATCGGTGCGCTTTCGTGTACAGATGAGGCGACCGATATGCTCGTGTTCAGACCGCTCATAGGTATGGATAAGCAGGAGATTATTGACATTGCCTACAAGATTGATACCTATGATATATCAATTGAGCCGTATGAGGACTGCTGTACCGTGTTCACACCAAAGCATCCCCGTACAAGACCTGTTCTCAAATATGTAAAAGAGGCTCAGGAAAAGCCGAACTTCGGACCTCTTGTTGAGGAGGCTCTTCAGAACCTAAAAGTTACAAGAATTTCGGCTGATGATGAATAATCAAACGATTGAAAGGGGAATTGATATGGATGTTGAGATTTTTTCCTTAACGGGCAAAAATTCCGCTGACCTTTCTCAAACAAGCGGTGAAATTGCAAAAAAGCTTGAACAAAACGGCTTTTCCGTAACCAAAGTAAAAAGCGTTTCACCTTCATATTCTAAAATAATTTCTGCACTTAACGAGCTTGCGAAAAGCAAAAAAGCGCCTGATCAGGTTGTGATTGCAGAGGCTCTTACAACAAAGGACAGCACATCGTTCCGCAAAAAGTTTGCCGAGGTTGTTGCGGCATCCGAGAAGTATGAGAATACTCCTGTGCCGAAGGACTATTGGCGAAAGAGAAATCTTGATTTTCTCGATGCCAAAAAGCGTAAGGCAGACAAGGAAGAGATGGAACAGCTCGAGGACAAGTACAGAATGTTCCGTAAAAAGTCAAGAATTTTCAGTCTTAAAGATATGGGCAACGGCTATCGTGGCTACTGCTTTATGTACCGTGGTATTCAGGTTGCCGTTCTTCCAAAGTCGGCTCTTGCCGGTGAAAATCCCGAAGATATGGTTTGTCTTGCCTGCATAAGAGCAAAGTCAAACTTTGAAAATTCCGCAATTGACTATCCTAACGGTTTCAGCGACAGGGAATTTGTTCCGGCAAAGACAGGCTTTGTCAACAACTTCATTCCTATGCGTGGTGACGGTTCAAAGGAAGTTACAAGAAAATGCGTTGTAATTGTTTCGTTTCTCGTGTTTCTTACGGCGCTTTCGCTGTTGTTCTACAATATGATTTACCTCAGCCTGAGAAATGCCGAGCTTAACGGAGAAATTCAGCGAATTGCTCACAGCGTTGATGACGGTGAAACAACACCCAAAAAGAAAAAGGATGACACAATCAATTGGGATAAACTTCTGAAAATCAACGATGAAATTGTCGGTTGGATTCAGATGAAGGATACCCACATTGACTACCCCGTTCTTTGGCATAAGGCAGACAGCACACCGCAACAGTATTACCTTAACCACAACTACAAGAATGAGTGGGACGGCTTCGGCAGCGTATTTGTTGACTACCGTTCAACAAAGGGTACAGACGGCAAGAACCTTGTTCTTCACTCTCACCACATTCAGGACGGTTCAATGTTCGGTGATCTTATGAAGTTCGGCGGAACAACGGGGGATCTCGATTTCTATAAAGAAGTTCCGACCTTCCGTTTTGACACTCCAAAGGGCAAAGGTACTTATAAGATTATCTCCGTGTTCAAGACAAACACTCTTACCGCACACGGCGATTTCTTCAACTACATGATAAGCGACTTTGAAAATGACAAGGATTTTATGAACTATGTTTACAATGTCCGTGTTCGTTCACTCTTTAATTGTCCTGTTGATGTAAACGAGGACGATGAGCTTGTAACACTTTCAACCTGTTCGTATGAGTTCACAAACTTCAGAACGGTTATTGTTGCAAGAAAGGTAAGAGCGGGCGAGTCAACAAAGGTTGATGTTTCAAAGGCATCGCTTAATAAGAATGCAGTATGGCCGCAGGTTTATTACTCATCCTACGGCGGTACAAGACCTACCGTCACAGACTTTGACACAGCTTACAAGAAAGGTCAGATTACCTGGTATGACGGCGATTACAGCTTTAAGAACCAAAAGGTAACCAAGAAAACCGAGGCTACAACCGCAACAGATACAAAAGGTCAGGTTGTAACACAAAAGCCACAGCCTACAACAAAGGCAAAGGTTTATTGCAATGTAACCTTCCTTAACTACGACGGTTCAGCTTTGTCAACGCAAAAGGTTGAGTACGGCAAGTCGGCGGTTGTGCCTAAGACCGTACCGAAAAAACCGAGTGATGAGTATTATACCTACACCTTTGAGGGCTGGGACACCACCTATGACTATACAAAGGTAACGGCTAATTTGAGCATTGCACCAAAATTCAAGGCAACGCTGAAACCCGAATACGCAAACGCACAGTAGGAGGACGGAAAATGAATTGCAGGCTTGTATTTTTCGCTGCTCGCAAAACTTCGTTTTGCGAAAGAGCTTTGCAAAAATCCTTTTCCGAGCTTGACCTTGAACTCGTCAAAACCTGCTTTGCAACCGATTCCGAACAACTCGGAAATGAACTTACAGACGCTTTCAAAAAACTGAATGCGGTTTTCGTTGTCGGCGGACTCGGATTTGACGATGAAAAGGGAATAAAAAGCATAATTTCCCGTGCTTTGTGTGAAACCCCTGTTAATGACTGCAAAAAGCTGAAAAATGAAAACGGCGATGACGGATATGTTGTCAGAGCCGCAAATCAGATTCTTATTCTTCTGCCCGATGAACCCGAGCAGATTGAATCCATTATGCAGGGACCGCTCAGAAAATATATTATGGCAAACTCGGTAATGCAATGAGCATTGCGAATTGAAAGTTGAAAATTGAAAATGTAAAATTACAGTCGGCGGTGTGCCACCGCTGTCAATTCGAGAAGATAGTTAGATAAAAAGATTGCATCAGATGCCCGAATAAGGTTCTGATGCAATTTTTGTTTTATATGGAATCAGTAGGGGCAGCCTTGCGACTATATTTCAGACAGCGCTATGCTCCCTTTATCCGCCATAGGCGGCGGTCGCAAACCGTGTTCGCCATTTATAAAATTAATCTTGACAATGCAAAAAATGGTGCTATAATTAAAACATACTAAATACATAGGAATAGTAGAAATAAAACACATACATAATCAAGCACATAAAAATCATGCTAAGAAAGGAAGTACAGTTATGGCAAAAAGAAATTTTGGTGATGAATTCGGATTTCAGACCAGGGCTGTTCACACGGGCAATGATGTTGACAGCGAAACAGGAGCAATCAAAAGACCTATCACAATGGCAAACAGCTATGAACTCCCATATGATCCGAGTGACCTCAACTGGAGCAGTGCAGGCAAAAACCTCTACACACGCAACGGCGGTTCAAATCAGCAGTATCTTCAGGAAAAGCTTGCGTCCCTTGAGGGCGGAGAGGACTGCGTTGTTCTTGCAAGCGGTGTTGCGGCTCTGTCGGGACTTTTCTTTGCATTGCTCAAAAGCGGTGACCATGTTGTATTTTCAAGCGTAACATATATTGCGGTTTACAGACTTCTGAATGAACTTCTCAAAGACAAATTCGGTGTTGAAACAACAATTGTTGACACAACCGACATTGAAAAAGTTAAGGCGGCAATCCGTCCGAACACAAAGCTCATTCACATTGAAACACCGGGCAATCCTACTCTTTCAATTTCCGACATTGAAAAGATTGCAGAGCTTGCCCATGCAAACGGCGCACTTTTGTCGGTTGACAACACATTTGCTTCTCCGTTCAACCAAAGACCGATTGAACTCGGTGCAGACTTTACCGTTGAAAGCCTTACAAAGTACATCAACGGTCACGGTGATGCAATGGGAGGTGCAATCATCGGCAAACAAGAATACCTCGACATTATCCGTGCGCAGTCGCAGATTAACCTCGGCGCAACAATCAGCCCGTTCAATGCATGGCTGATTATGAGAGGCTCGGTAACACTTCCGTTGCGTATGAAACAGCACAACGAAAATGCCATCAAGGTTGCCCGTTATCTGAAAATGGTTAAAGGTGTAAGCTTTGTTGCATATCCGGGACTTGAGGATCACCCGAATCACGATGTTGCAGTTAAGCAGATGAAAAACGGGTTCGGCGGAGTGCTTTCGTTTGGACTTAAAGCCGACCACGATACCTACAACCGTTTTGTTACACATCTTAAAGTAATCACATCGGCTGTATCACTCGGTCACGATGAAAGCCTTATCGTATTTCTCGGTGAAAACGATGAAAGACAGTATCTTTATCCCGAAGAATTCCACAACGGATTTTTCCGTTTCAGCGTTGGTATTGAGGATGCCGAAGATATCATCGAAGATTTAAGACAGGCTTTTGAAAAAGAAAACCTGCTTTAAGGAGAGCTTATTATGAATTTTTCATATTCACAGGTGCTTGAATTCAAGAGGATTCTTGACGAAAAATTCGGAGTGTATCTACATTTTCACGATGCCTGCGGAGGACAGTATTTTTCGTTTGATGAAGCAGAGAAGGACGAAGTATATCAATTTTTAACCTCTTATTTTGCAAATATCGGCGGTAAAATCAATATTGCCGACAATAAATTGACATTTACAGTAGATAAAGCGTAATCAGATAATTTTTTTAAAAGATTTTCAAAACATTCTCTTGTTTGTCATTATTCTGTCACGATTGCCGTGATATAATAAGCACGGCAAGTACGATTAGACTTATAATTTTGCAAAGTGCTTATTATGTCAATTTATGTTCCCCTCAAATTTTGCCCTGCAAAATTCTCGATGGGTGATTCTATCATAACTCATTTCCTGATTTATGATAGAATAAACTCACAACATAAGAAAGGGTTAACAAACAACCCTTATTTACAGTTCGTAAAGGCAGAATGGCTTGATTTATAACAAGTCTTGCCCGAGCGTGACAGAATAAGTGGTGATAACCCATGTTAAACAGCTTACAAGATTTTCATTTGATATATTTTTCCTCTCTCTTTAATTAAAATATGGAAGAAACAGCGAGTTACACCGCTGTTTCTTTCATTTTACGGCAAAGCCGCAATGAATAACTGTATGCCGTTTTTCATATACATTATCGGTGATTGATATGAAAAAACTGCTCTGTGTGTTTTTTTGCGTAATGCTTGCGGCATTGTCGGCTGTCGTGTTTACGGGCGGAAAGGACACGCAAAAAAACTACATAAAATATGTTGAATTTAATGTTACGAAAGACGCTTTGCAAAATGCCGTTGACCTCGACATACAAACTCACGATGACGACAGGCACACCGACTGCATAACAATGCTTGCGTATCTCGGTGCGAAATACGGCGGTGATTTTACAAAGTACAAATATGGCGATATGACAGATTTTGCCGACAAAATCAAAAACGGCGAAACCGTTGAAAACCTGACAAAGGATATGAAATATTTCAACTATTACTCTCAGGCATACGGTGCGGCGCTTTCGGGAATTGTCGGCGATTACGAAAAAGAAACTTCAAAAGGCACTGAAAAAGACTACGGTTTGTGCTGGCTTTCACCGATTGCCAAATCTTTTCCGTATTCCTGCTATGATGATTTCGGTGCTGTCAGAACCTACGGCTACACAAGACCGCACCTCGGTCATGATCTTATGGCGGCTGTCGGCACACCTGTTGTGGCGGTTGAGTCGGGAACGGTTGAAATTATGGGCTGGAACAGGTACGGCGGTTGGCGAATCGGAATCCGTTCTGCCGACAAAAAACGCTATTGGTACTATGCACACCTAAGACAGAACCGTCCGTTTGCAGAAAACTTAAAAGAGGGCGACAAGGTTTGTGCAGGCGATGTAATCGGTTATGTGGGAAGAACGGGTTACAGCGATACCGAAAATACAAACGGAATAACCGAAAGTCATTTGCATCTCGGACTTGAGCTTGTGTTTGATGAGAGCCAAAAAGAAAGCAATAACGAAATATGGATTGATGTGGGTGCTATAACAAGCGTTGTTGAGCAAAATCAGAGCGAAGTCGTGCGTAATAACGAAACCAAGGAATTTACAAGGAAATACAAGTTTTTGGTTAATAATGATTTGCAAACAGGTGCAACAGGATAGACGCTTTGGCAATTGTTGGCAATACTGATTCTTAACAAAGTGACCAATGCAATTTTTATAATATCAAATGACTTTACTCCAAAACACAGACTGTCATACGGCAGTCTGTGTTTTGTCTCTAAGTCGAAATTTGTCACGAAATGTCAACAATACCGAACAGAACAATTTATTCTGTCAAAAGCACAAAATCATAAACATTACTTTTATTCTTTACGGGCAAAAAATCATATAATTTGTACGTTGACTGAAAAATAGCAATAAGTTAAAATATGTAGGACGGTATTTGAGAAAATTATGAATTTAAATTTGCAGGAGGATAAAACGAGTGGTATTTTCGAGCCTTGTATTTATGTTTGCGTATCTGCCGATTACCTTGCTTGCCTATTATCTTGTGCCAAGACAGGGACGTAATATTTTTCTCTTTATCGTAAACCTTATATTCTACGGCTGGGGCGAACCTAAGCTTGTTCTGCTTATGGTGTTCAACATCTTCTTCAACTACATAGGCGGTTGGCTTGTTGACAAATACAGAGCCGACGCCAAAAAGAAAAAGCTGTTTCTGATTCTGACCTGTGTGCTTGATATAGGTATTCTTGCGGTGTTTAAATATACGGGAATGATAACCGAAACGCTCAATATGCTGCCGTTTCTCAATATTCCGGAGCTTCAAATCAGCCTGCCGATCGGCATCAGCTTCTACACATTCCAGACAATGAGCTATGTTATTGATGTTTACCGTGACGATGCGCCAGTGTCGAAAAACTTTATCAACTTCGGTACTTATGTTGCACTCTTTCCGCAACTTATTGCAGGTCCGATTGTCCGTTACCGTGATGTTGCCGAACAGCTTGTAAACCGCCGTGAAACGCTTGAAATGTTCACAAAGGGTGTAAAGCTCTTTATGGTCGGTCTTGCAAAAAAGGTAATTATCGCAAACACCATGGGAACGCTCACAACAAACATTTTTGCAACAACCGATGAAAACGGCGTTGTCGGAACATGGGTGGGTATGATAGCCTATACATTCCAGATTTACTTTGATTTCAGCGGTTATTCGGATATGGCAGTTGGCCTCGGCAAGATGTTC
>OIDV01000790.1_pt1 | contig 10568 bp, 6 predicted proteins | sample 1581661 | NCBI WGS metagenome assembly OIDV01 (sample SAMEA3882516, study PRJEB24775) | human gut metagenome | biome: human-associated habitat; feature: intestine environment; material: feces | place: Netherlands | collected 2009/2010
CGCATCCACTCGTGCGCGGTGTCGCCGGATTCGAGCTGGACTCGGAGGTCGCCGTCCTTCGCGGTGGGCGTGGCCTCGCTGGAGAGGATTTCGAAGCGCAGGCTGACGGTGCCGGCAGGGATTGCAACGGCATTGCCGCCCGAGGTGACCTGACCGTCTAGCTGGTGTCCTTTGGCGTCGAGGAATTTGACGCTGGTGGACAACCCGGCGATAAAGGTGGGGTCGCGCAATATCACGGTGCCCTGTACCGGGCATGGGAACGTCCACACCAAGCCCGCCCACTGCCGTGCGGCGGCACCGGTGACGTGCAGCGAACCGTCAGTGTTGACGGTGGCGGTCAAACCGTTGCCCTCGGCGGGACCGTAGGACAGCAGGTTACGCGACAATACGGTAATCGGCACGGTTTTCGTAATCTTGCCGGCGGTCAGTTTCAGACTCGTGGACCCCGGTTTGATACCGGTTATTGATAGTGCGCCCATATTGGGGCCTCCTTTTATGGTGAAGGCCCCAATATCGGGGCCTTAGTTGAGTTTCCTGAGAATTGGGGTGATGGTTGCGTCCACGGTCTTGCCGGGCGAGACACTGACGAGCATCCGGTAGTCGCCCGCCGGGATCGTCGCCTTGACCGTGCCATGCGAAAACAGGTCGATCCTGCCGTCCGTGGATTTGAGCTCGCAGAACGGGCCGACACCGTCGACGAGCGTGTGTTCGAGCGTGTACTCGCCGGCCGGCAGGTCCTGGGTGACGAGGATGGTCGCCCAGTCGGTCGCTGTGCCCTTCGCGTGTACCATGCCGTCGCCGGCCGCGGTGAACGTGATTCCGTTGCGCGTGGCGGGCAGGGTGGGCAGCACCCATTTGTTTCCCCATACACTGACCGGGATGGTCTTTACGATGCTGCCTGCGGTGATGGTGATGGAGGTGTCGCCCTCCTTGAGGGCGCGGACACTAGCCCCCCCCCTAAACGCTGTTGTTGTTGGCATGATATTGCCCCTTACTGTTGTCTGACTGATGCGAGACTCACATCCTTGATGGATGCCGTATACTCCTGCGATGCCGCATCGGGCAGGATCGTCACCTTGAGGTTCTTGCTCTCGCCGACGCGCAGGGTGATGTTGTCGATGGTCTTGCCGGAATCGTCCGTGACCTTGATGGACTCGGGCGCGTAGGCGGAGGCGATCGACGCGGCGGCGCTGGTGAAACCGTTGACAGTGGCCGTGACGAGAATCGTGCCGCCATGCCTCCACGTGAGCGTGTTGCCCGAAACCGTGGCGGTGGAAGTGTCCCTGCTCGCGAACGTCACGTCATTGGTGGTCAGCAGGTCGCCAACATGACCGTCCGCATACGTGGCCTTCGCCCCCAGTTTCAAAGTGCCGGACACGGCCAGCGACTTGGGCAGCGGCTTGCCCTTATCATCCGTGATCTCGATGGAGACCACCGTGTCCTTGTCCAGCGGCCATACGAGTTTGCCGTTGAATAGGGCGTTGTACGTGTGGCCGTTCAATAATGGTTTGCCGACACGTTTGCCGGCGTAAAAGGCTGGCATGATCAGGCCCCCTTCACAGTGGCCTTGGCTGCGGGCTCCTCCGACACGGTTCCGGTCGGCGTTTCCCCGGTGGAGTCCTTGCCGGTCTCCTCCGTGGAGCCTCCGGCGCCTGTGGAAGGCAGTTCGGCGGAAGCGCTCTCGGCCTTGTCCTTGACCGCCCGCACCGTCGAATCGATGGCGGCGATGGCCGTCTCGCCCTTCGCCGCGACCATGGAAGCGGTGTCGGCCACGGTCTGCGAATCGTTGGCGACGGAAGCCGCCGCCATACTGGCGTTCGACGCGAGGACATCCAGATCGGACTGGGTGGCGGTCGCGGAATCCGCCGAGGACTGTGCGCTCAGCATGGCGCTCCTAGCCAACGCGGCGTTCGTCTGCGCTTCGGCCGTGATGGACTCCAACGTGCTCATGGCCATAGCGGCCTTCATGGTCGTGGCGGTCTCGTCGAAGAGCACCACCGCATCCGGGTATCGGGCGGAAAGCGTCTCAGCCTCCGACTGGGTGGAAGCGTGGCGAACCTTCAACAGTTGGGAGCCGGCCATATCCTTCGGGACGAACGTGCCGGCGTCCACTTCCACGAGGTCCGCGTATGCGACCACGTGGGTGGAGTTCGGCACCTCGACGTAGCGCGTGTACGCCTGCGGCGTGTCCGCCAACTCGATGACCTGCCAAACAAACGCGCTAGTCGTGGGCAGCAGGTCAACCGTCAGCTCACCCGTTTCGGACAGGTCCGCGTCGAACGAGGCCGCGATAATAAGATTCTTCGCCGCGTCGAAATGACGACGCACCGGGCGGAACCGCAGCGTACCGGTCACAGGGTCCAAGCCGCCCGTCTTCGGCTTCCTAATGGAAATATGGATTTGGGTCATTACTGTTCCTCCTTATTGGATTCGATTGTTTCGGGGGCCACGTCCGGGCGAAGCTCGTCCGGCAGCGATGGCTTGGGATGACGTTTCAAAAACTCGGGTTCCGTCACTTCGCAGAACGATTGCAGCCAATGGAACAGGCCACGCACATAGGCCACGATCTTGAAATACTTGCGTTGCACCTCCTCCAAATGCTGGATTTGGGTCTCCTGAAAAGCGACCTGCTCACGCAACGGGTCGATGATGCTTTCCGTGAGAATCTTCACGGCCTTGTCGGCCGCGTCGGCGGTGATGCCGTCGATATCGGCCTCGGTTTTCCTGCTGTTCGACCACGCGCCGACCAGTCCGCCGATGCCGCCACCGCCGAGGAGCGCGAGAATCAACGCGCTCCAAAACTCGGCGCTTGAAAACAGGTCATGAAAAGGGGACATTCAGTGTCCTTTCGAATATGGGAAAGCCCCACACGATATGGTGTGAGGCTAAGTCAACTGACTATCGTCAGGCGTTACGTATTATGCTTACAACAAACGGCAAGGCGGGACACGTCCACTTCACGCCATACGCAACCGCGCATAACGCGAAACACCTTCAACCCCTAACGATGCGTCACGCCAACGCAGACTATTACCAGACGAATCATTGCCGACAATGGAAACCGTGCCCCAATGAAACGTCGTGAGCTTCACCGTGTACGAGCCGTAAGGCAACCGCACAGAACCGGAAGCAACCCACCTCAACGTGCCGCCGTTCTTCTGCGGCGACGTGGAACACCAATACGCTTTACGCTCACCGTTCGCGTCCAAGAAGTCGAACGCCATACTGTATTCGCCGGTACCGCTGATCGCGGCCGCAACCTCGCACAGGATAAGCCCCCCGCAAGTAACAGTCGCAGTCTTCTCAAGATAACCACTCTTAGGCTCAGTCCCAGGGGTACCACTCCACGTGCTCGACCACTCAAACAAGGGGGAGCATCCGCACCCCGGACGCGCAAGGATGCCGGTGACGATGGCGACTTTCGCGTAGGTTTCCACCACGCACCTGTCACCGGCTCGGGCTCCCACACAATCCGTGGTCATCTGCAATCCCATGAGCGTGCCGCCGCTCATATCCACGTCAGCGGTCCAATACCCTCCTGTGTCGTACACCGTGTTGATGGTGCCGATGCGCGTGATGGTGGCTTCCGCCCCCACTTGGGAGGGCATGATTTCGGCCAGACGATTGCCGGCCCTTATCAGGTTCGACTGCATTTATGCCTTCACTGTTGTTGGTTCGCTTGGACGCTGGAAGGTACGGGCCTCGCATTCGATGGGAATACCGGCCTCCAAAGTGATATTCTGCGCGCGTATCGCAAACCTGCCGGAAACCGAGCCGGTCGGATACTCCAAGTCCACCACGTCGGTCAGATTCAAAGGAGCGTACACGTGCGTGAACGTGACCCTGTGAATCACGGATTGTTCGGTGCGTAGCAGTTCCAACGCCTTGTCCGAGGCGAGTTTCCTGCCTTGCTCGTCGGTAGTCACCTCGTCGGGGATGCTGGAATACTCGTAGGCGTGAGCCACCCTGCGGCCACGGCTGACAGTGCTGAACTCCGAAGCCGGGTCATCGTCAATCGCGGTCGAAACGTATTCCTTGTCCGTGTTGTAGTAGGTGACCTTCACCACGTTCGCCACCTCACGCAGGTCGCGTTCGTCGGTCATGGTGGTGAGGAACGTGGCGTTCGCACCCTCCTGAAACGTCCATTTCGGCTGGCGTTTGCCCGGCTCCACATACTTCTCCAATATGACGCGCCCGTACTCGTCGGTTCTCGCACTGGAGTATCCGGCCAAATCCAAGAGATCGTTCACCGCGTCAAGCTTGGTGCTGCCCTTGTCCTTGTCCTTATCGGACCTCAAACCGAACGTCCAATTATCCTTCAGCGTGTAATTGCCGGGATTGTAGGCCGCGACCTGAAGCCCGCATCCCTTGAGGATGTCGGCGGCGGCGGTCACGGCCTTCTTGCCCTTGCCTATCGTTATCGGCGACTCGAACATGTCGTCATCGACTTCTTGCAGCAGCCCGTACAAATCCAGTTGGCTGGAAGATTCCTTGCCGTTCACGCTGCGCTTGGGGATGTTGGGAAGGAACGTGCCCAACGGCACACTTGCCGTGGAACCGTCATGCCACGTGCAGTCGGCCCATATCCGTAGCCGGTCGGTGCCCAGGTCGGTCGCCCCCTCCACGGTCAGGGAACCGGATTCGCAGATATTGGTGTCCTGGTTGCGTTCGATGCTGCCCCCGGATATCACCCAATCCAACCGTCCGGTCTCCAAACCCGTGTTCCTGTTGACTCGCATCACACGGTAGGCGACCTTGAAAGGCTTGCTCCAATCACTCATAGGACGGGCTCCTCCCATGTCAATTGGGTCAGGTCGGCGGAATAGCTGATGTTCTTCTTGTCCGCGATGTCAACGCTCACGGACTGTTCCGCCTTCACGTAGACACGCAGGCCGGAAGGCTCCCGATACCATGCGTAAGGGTATCCGTCAGCCAACGAGAGTATCCGCAGCCACAACGCTTGGTCCCACTCCCATACGCCGGTGACGCTCACCGTGGAATCCAACTGGTCCAATTCGTAGCTGGAAGGCAGAGCATTCGCCCCGTCGCCCCGCGCGAAATGAAACTCGCTGGTCGAATGGGAACGCTTATGAGACACCGTGTTGTTATAGCCGAGCAATAACGTCTGACCCGCATCCGTGCCGAAGTTCAACACTCCGAACCCGGATTCGATGCGCGCGTCCACCATGCGTGCGATGGTCGTGCCCATAGCCGAATACGCGACCACCCTGTAATGGAAGTCGGTGTTCAACGGGGGAATGGGGTCCACGGCCAACTGCTGGTCCAACAGGTTCGAGGCGATAAGCACCTCCGAACCGTCAGGCATGACACGGATGACGGATGCGCTGACCGTCTCCGACTGGCCTTCCTCCGGCACGCCGAACGACACGATGACCAACGCCGCGTAATCATTGTTCGACTCTATCGCGGCCATCGGCTCGGCCGGGTCCGGCCAGTCCACGTCCCTCACGACGCTCGTGCTGGATTCCAAGCCGGAACCGCCGCGCACCACGAGCGTGATGGTCAACGTCGAATTGTTGTTCGGCAGATACTGGCTTGCGCCGATGCTCAGGCTTCGCGTGGAACCGTCCATCGTCTTCCGGTATTTCTCCACGCCGTCCGACTGGATGATGAGCGTCTGCGAGCTGACGCCCGTATCGTCCGCCACGGTCCACGCCACGGTGAACGGTGTCGCCGTAATGGTGCCGGAAGGCTTGTTGATGCTGATGTTCGGATATTTCGCGACCGTGAAGGTCACGTAGTTCGACCATGCGCCCCAGTCGGCGTGGATGCCCTTGGTGCGCACGCGAATCCTATACGAGCCGCAGCTTTTGGGCGTGCGCTGATAACTGGTGTTCGTGGTCTGCTCTTCGATGACCGTAACGTCCGAGGGGTCGGTGACCTCCACCTGCGCGGCGGATTGGGCGGAACCGTCAGGATGATTCGGTTTCCAAGCGACCGTCATCGGCTGATTGACAACATACGCGCCGTTCTGCGTCGGGTTCAGAATCGTCGGCGCGGAAGGGGCCACGGCCGTCTGGATAGTGTTGCTGTACGTCCAGTCGGAGAAGAGCGTGGTCTTGGAGTTGTCATCGCCGTAGACAGGTCTTCCCACTAACGCCGCGTACTGGACTTGGCCCGCAGGAGCTGCGGTGTCGGTCCACGTGACGTTCTGGATTCCGTTTATGTCGGGAAGCCAGCCTTCGGCCGTCGCACCGGGGGTGCCTCCGGTTATGTCGGCCCATTCGCCGCCGTTCACCCTGCGCCGCAGTCTGATGCCATGCACATACGATTTCGACGCATCCACGGTCACGCGCACGGACTGTTCGGACAGTTTCACCGCGTTCACCGCCACGGGGGCGGCCGGCGTCGTGTAGATGTAGCCCGAGTACACATGGTCGGACACTCCGCCAGGGTTCTGGGCCGCGACACGGAACTGGTATCGGGCGTTCGCCTTCAACCCCGTGTACGAATAGTTCAAGGCGTCCCAGTTCAACGCCTTGACCAGACCCCACGCGCCTTGTGTGCCGCCGTTCAAGCCGACGCACTGGTCTGCGTAGATCTGCTTCCAATATTTTCGCGCCGCATTATCATAGTTCGACTGCCATGCGGCCTTCACGCTTGAATCATTGACCCGCGTCCATGATACGTTCTTCGGCGGGTTCGGTTTCGCATACGTGATGCCGGGAACCGTGAGGTTCACATGCGCTTCCGACCGTCCCGGCAAACCATATGGGATGTTCAGGAACGCGCGGCAGGAGAACGTCTGCGCGGACTCCTGCTTCGTGACGGTCACTTGCTGGGTGTGTAAATCCACGTCGCCGTTGAAGGACCGGTAGCCGAAGTTCACCGTGTTCGTGCTCGTGCTCACGCCATTGACCCAAGCGCCACCGGACACGGCATCGGACGCCACCCAGCGCGACGGGTCGGTGCGACGGTAGATGATGTGCACGCCTATGACGGCCTGTGTCGCGTTCTGCGAGACGATATCGGCTTGTACGCAGCAACGCCAGCCGCCGCCGATGATATTGCCGGCACCTTCAACCATGACAAACCTTTCTTGACGATGTTAGGAAACAGGAGGAAACCGTTGCAAGCTGAAACAAACTGGCTTGCAACGGTTCTCTGACGGTCAGCGCGGACGCATGTTGCGTTTCCGGGTGGCGGAAGCGACAAGGGTTTCCACCGCGTCGGCTATCCTCCGGTCGGAGGACTCCACGCCGTTGATAGTCACCGTGTTGTTCGTCGTGTTCCCCGTATTCGCGGGAAGTTCGACCTTTATCACCGGGTTGACCTCGATGTTCCACGAGCCGTTCGCCGTGGATACGCGGCCACCGGTCGCATACGCCTGAGACTTCCTGCGAGCGTTCAACGCGAACGCGGACGGTTGCATGGCTTTCTCCACACTGCCGACCGCGTTCAACGTGTTCAGGAAACTCCTGCCATACAAGGCGTCAATCTTCTTGACGGCTGCGGCACGAAGCACCATCTCACCATTGGACAGCATCGCCGGAATCGAATCAGAAGTGGAAGTACCAGCGCCACGGATACGGCCACCGGTAGCGGCATGGAGAGTGCCGCCGTCCCTATGACGTGTCACCACATCCACGTAATTGGTGGAAATGACACTGCCGCTCTGATCACGCCAATAACGAAAAACACTGCTGACATTGGAGTCATCGCCAACCACACGACCCCAAGCCGAGGCAAGAGTCCTGTCGTTATAGAATGCGACATCACGGAACGCCTTACGTGCTCCTTCGTTCTCACCGAGAACACGACCCCAAGGCTTCGAGATCGTCAACCCGTTATAGAAGGCGGTCTCTTGGAACGCCTTACGTGCTCCGTTGTTCTCGCCAAGAACACGACCCCACGGGCGGGCGATGGTCAACCCGTCATAAAATCTGACCTCTTGGAACTTCTCGTCGGCGTCCGTATTGTCGCCATCCACATACGCTTTCGCGCGTGCGATAGGCTGGCCGTCGAGAGTCTTATATCCCGCGAGCTTGACCTGAGCGTCATCATCGTTGGCGTCGATGTTGAAGCTGACGCCCTTGGCGGCGGGAACCTTATTCTTCTCCACGTCCTTTATCTTGCCGGAAGCGTGGTCGATACAGTCGAGAATCCACTGTATCTGCTCGTCGGTCAGGTTCAGATAGCCGAGCTCGTCCCTGACCTTCTGCATGCGCTCCTCAGCGTTGCCCTCACCTGAGAACAGCCACTTGTAGGCTTTCTTGGACATGCCGAGAGCAAGAAGATTCTCCTTGACCTCGCCTGTCTCCCAGCGAGCATTGCCATTCGCGTTCAACAGCAATGTGAGGTCCCTCTCGGACAAGTCGCCTTTCATCAGCTGCTCAACAAGACTGAGAACACCGTCCAACGTGGTGACCACTCCAGCTTCACGTAGCCGGATAACGATCTCTTTCTCACCATCGGTCAGACCGGATATGCCCTGCACGAGCTTATCCACCGCATCTTGGGCGATTTCCGAATGAGCGGTGATCGTGGTACCCACATCAGAGGGAATCAGACCAAGCGAATCAGCGTACCTTTCAGCAGCTTCCTCACTCATGCCAGCGGCCTGAGCCTGCTGCACGATGGCCTCACGCGCCTCATAAATGGAGTTTGCGGCCTTCTGCGTGTACTCCTCCACCTGACCGTTCTTCTCACCATAGGAGAGAAGCTGATGGGCGGACAGCAACGCGGTAGCGGCCACATCCTTCATCGCCTTGTCGGTGCGCACATAGGCGGCGTTGTTGGCGTCAGCCAGTTCGCCGTTTTCCTTGAACGCCTGACCGTTCGCCTTGACCGTCGTGGCGAGCGAGCTGAGCTTGTCGGACAGCGCGGAGGAGGAATCGGAGATCTGTTCGAGGGAACGCAGATATTTCATCTGCTCCTTGACGGATTTCTCCAAGCCTTCCTTGTGCTGCTTCTTCAACGCCTGCAACAGCGTGTCGGCGGCGATGGCGGCATCGGTCTGCTTCTCGACCATCATGCCGTACTGGTCGCTGGCCTTGTATGTCTCCTTGCTTTGCGCCTCCAACTGTTTGACGAGCTTCTTGTAGCCGGCCTCGTTGCCGCTGACCGCATCGGTCAGCGTACTGGTATTGATGCCCAGACGTTTGGCCGCGTCGGCTGCGGACGTGTAGCCGCCGCTGACCTTGACGAGCCATTCAGTGACCGCGCCGCCACCGTCCTTGCCGAACAGGAGCGACGGGTCATCCCACTGTTTCGTGGTCTCCGACTTGAAATCGTTGAACGCGTCCGCCGTCTCCTTGGCGTTGGACTTGATGCCCTTCATGCCGTCGATGACCTTGTCCATCGCCTGCTTGGATGCTTCCGCCTTCGTCGTGTAGTCGGATATCGCATTGCCGATGACGGCGATGCCCGCGCTGATTCCCAGACCGGCAACCGTCGTCCAGCCGCCGAACGCATCCCACAGGTTCTTCACGCCGGTCTTCAACGAACCGAACCTGCCGGACTGCTGTTCGGCCTGCTCCCCGGCCGAACGGATGGAGGCGATGGCCTGACCGTTCGCACCGACCAAGCCGCCCATGTCCTTGGAAGTCTCCTTGGCAGCGTTCCCCGGAAGGAGCAGCTTCTTCGAGTTAGCTTCCGCCGCCATGCCGAGGGAATTGACCTCGCTGATGGCACCGGACAGAATACCCGCATAATTGCCGGAACGCAACTGGTTCATCGCCTTAATCAGGGTGCCCATTTTCACGGACGCCTGTTCGGCGCTCAAACCCAGTTCGCTGAGCATCTTCTGGTATCGCATCGTGGACTGGATGTTCTGCAACATGCCGGTCTTCAACGACTCGAACGCCGTCTTGCCCGCACGACCGAACGTGGCCCACAATGTGATGATGCTTTTCACCGGCCCCGGCAACGAGTCGAACGCTTGGGCCACGCCGGTGGCACCCTTGGCGATGGTGCTGATAAGCGGGCTCACGGTACGCAAAGCGGACGCGAACGTGCCGCCGAACGTGCGCGACAACTGGCCCACCATGCTCGCCAAATCGGAGAACATGGGGCCCGCGTCACCCACCGCGTCAAACACCTGGCTGAACCCGTCGCGGACACCGGAACTGAAATCGCGGATTCCACCACCGGACTGCTGCAACACGCGACTCAACCCAGTGATGCCCTCGCCTACGATCTGGCCCGCGTCACCGAACACCGCGCGAGTGGTGTCCTTCAACGAGTACGCGGCGTCGCCAATATCCTTGAAGGCGTTGCGCATCTTGTCCTGAGCGTCCTGCGCGCCGGCGCTCCAAGCCTCCAAAGTCTCTTGGAACTTGATGGTGTGAACGGCCTTGTTGGCTTTCTCCAAAGCCTCGGAAAAACCTTGGATACCGTTCTCGGTCTTCGCCAGAGTACCCAACGTGCCCTCAAACACGCCTATCAGGTCGAACACGGACGATTTCAGATAGCCGCCCTGTTCGATGGCCTTTTCCATCGCCTTAGAGACTTGACCGGTACGTTCGGCGGTATCCACCCAGTTCGCCCACTTCTCGGCCACGTCGGAAATGTAGGAGGCCATGCGGGGCAGATACTGGCTGGACTGG
>OIDV01000799.1_pt1 | contig 10448 bp, 9 predicted proteins | sample 1581661 | NCBI WGS metagenome assembly OIDV01 (sample SAMEA3882516, study PRJEB24775) | human gut metagenome | biome: human-associated habitat; feature: intestine environment; material: feces | place: Netherlands | collected 2009/2010
CGTAGCTGTTGTCCTTGCCGAGTGAAATAACCGCATATTTTGGATTTACCTTTTCAAGCAACGCTTTTGTTGTTGAAGTTCTGCTTCCGTGATGACCTACTTTAAGAACTTCTGCACTCATATCTGCCGTAACGGTTTCAAGCTCTTTCTTTTCGGCATCTCCGAGGAACAGAAAGCTGTCGTTTTTGTAAGTTATTTTTAGAATTACAGAGCAATTGTTCAGATTATCCTCGTCAATTGTTACGGGAGCAAGAATATTTATGCTGAAATCGTTGTCATCAATAATATTCATACCCGCTTTGGCTGACTTGACTTTAAGTCCCTTGTCTGCAATTGCCGTGAGCAGATTCTCATAGGTCTTGGTTGTGGTTGTAACCTTAGGCATATAGATTTCGCCGATATTATTATGCTTTACAACATAAGCCATTGAACCGATATGGTCGGCATGAGGGTGAGTTGCAACGAGATAATCAATATTTGTGTATCCGAGATTATTGATATATTCGGTAATACTTTTGCCGTACATATTTTCGCCTGCATCAATCAGCATACACTTTTGATTCAGCAGTTCAATAAATATGCTGTCACCCTGTCCGACATCAAGGTAATGAACCGATAATGTTCCGATTTCTGAAACAGTTGTTTTGCTTTCCGAATCGGAACCGTTCACATTGATATTGATTGAACACGAACAGAGTGCAAGACAGATTACAGCAAACAATGCAGTAAGCTTTAAAATCAATTTTGAATTAATTTTAATTTTTAACACCTCACAATTCTGAGTCTTATTGTACAATAAACAAGTCAATATTTCAAGAACAGAAAAAGGAGAGCCTTTGCGACTCTCCCCTTTCGATTATAATTATGCGGTTTTGCCTGTATAAAGCTGATAGTATCTGCCCTTTTGTTCAAGAAGCCGTTCGTGTGAACCACGCTCGATGATTCTGCCCTTTTCAAGAACCATAATACAATCTGAATTCTTGATTGTTGAAAGTCTGTGGGCAATAACAAAGGTTGTTCTGCCGTGCATAAGCTTATCCATGCTGTCCTGAACCATCTTTTCGGTACGGGTATCAATTGAACTTGTAGCCTCATCAAGGATAAGTGCGGGCGGATCTGCAACAGCGGCTCTTGCAATCGCAAGCATCTGGCGCTGTCCCTGACTGAGATTGCCGCCGTCACCTTTGAGCAGGGTGTTGTAGCCGTCAGGAAGTTTTCTGATAAAGCTGTCTGCATTGGCAAGCTTTGCCGCTGCGATAACCTCTTCGTCTGTTGCATCAAGTCTGCCGTAACGGATATTTTCCATTACGGTATCCGTGAACAGATGTGTATCCTGTAAAACTATACCGAGTGAACGGCGAAGGTCGCCTTTTTTGATTTTGTTGATATTGATTCCGTCATAACGGATTTTACCGTCCTGAATATCATAGAATCGGTTAATAAGGTTTGTGATTGTTGTTTTGCCTGCACCTGTTGAACCGACAAACGCAATCTTCTGACCGGGTTCTGCGTACAAATCAATATTGTGAAGAACGATTTTATCATCTGTATAACCGAAGTCAACATCGTCCATAACAAGCGCACCCTTGAGTTCACGATACTCTGTTTCGCCTGTTATGCTGTGAGTATACTTCCAAGCCCACATACCTGTTTTTTTCTCAGTTTCAACAAGCCTGTCGCCCTCTTTGCGTACATTAACAAGTGTTACATATCCGTCATCAACCTCAGGCTCTTCGTCAAGAAGTTTAAAGATACGGTCTGCACCTGCAAGAATACCCATTTCAGCAGTTGCCACGCCGCATCCACGGTCGTTGTGTGGGTGAAGGCTGAGCACCACGCCATCACGGTATTTCAGATTCTTATCTACATATTCTACCTGTCCTGCAAATACATGCGGCATTGCGTTTTCTACGGTTGTCGGAATGTTGATGATTACTTTTTTATCTTTTGTCGGCTGCCATACATCCAGTACTGCATTGCAGACATCCACTGCATAATCCACCTCTGTTCCTGAAAAGCTTTCCGGACTGTACTCGAAAGTAAAGTTTCCTTCTGTCTGATCAGCAAGCTGTTTCAACAGCTTTGCTCCGTCGATGGCGATTTGTTTTACCTGTTCTTTGTCTTTTTTGAAAACCTGTTCTCTCTGTGCAACAGAGGTTGAGTTGTACACGTGGATCACAGCATGTGGTGCTCCCTGTACAGCTTCGAAGGTACGTTTGATGATGTGCTCTCTTGCCTGTGTCAGTACCTGGACAGTCACGTCATCCGGGATCATGTCTTTCTCGATCAGGGTACGCATGAACTGGTACTCTGTCTCAGATGCTGCCGGGAATCCGACTTCGATCTCTTTGAATCCCACATCGACCAATAACTGGAAGAATTCCAGCTTTTCATCCAGACTCATCGGCTCAATCAGTGCCTGGTTTCCATCACGCAGGTCAACGCTGCACCAGATCGGCGGTGCGTCTACATAATCTTTTTTCACCCAATCATATTCAAATTTCGGAGGCATAAAATATTGTCTCTCGTATTTTTTACAGTTTTCCATTTTGTTTCTCTCCTTTTATTTAATTGGAAAGGGCGGCATCTGCTTTTTCTTCTGTTCATATGAAAAAACAAGAAATTTTTCATAAAAATCACACAATTTGCCTAATTCCTGACTTTTCACAAATATCCGTCAACTTTCTTGTCTTATTTTGTTGTCTAGCTAATGCTAACATATCTTATCGCGAAAGTCCATTGATGAATTTAAGCAATTTTCTTGATCTATTTTATTCTTCTCGTGTTTTAAAAATTAAATTGGTAAAACATTTCACACATTTTCATGGCTATCCAGGTAAATGTTCTCCGTCTGACTGTTTCTTTTACAACAGCCTGGCAGCTCCCCCATTTCTCCCCGTTTAAGAGATACGTGATCTGTCCGACCGGTGTTCCGCTTTTCACCGGCGCATCCAGTTTTTCCGGTACTTCTGTCTTTTCTTCTGCCACATCATCATCTCCGACCAGAATCTTACCCGGACTTTCTTTTCCTTTGATTTCCACTTCCACTGCTGCTTTTCCAAACAAACCATTTTGGGAAACACCGTTTTCCACGGGTATTTTCGAAAGCTCCGGTATTTTCCACACCTCATCATAACGATAATGTGCCATTCCGTACTCCATCAGTTTTCTGGTATCTGTCCATTTATAATTCTTGTTGTTTGGCCAGCCACAGGCAAGCAGTGCCACTACAAATGTGCGGCCCTCACTCTGCAAAGCCCCTACATAGCAATATCCGGCATCCCCGGTAAACCCTGTTTTCCCGGAAATCGCGCCATCCATCATCTGAAGAAATGCATTGTGGTTGCTGCAGCTAAAATTCCCCTTTCCCTCAGCATCCGAAAAGCTGTATACCGGCATTTGCGTGATCGCAAGAAATTCTGCAGCTTTGGGAGAACGCAGGACACAGTAGCTCATGATTTTTGCCAGATCTGCAGCTGAAATGCTGTGCACACCGCCCACATCCTCTCCATCCAATCCGTTTGGCGTAACAAAATATGCCTCAGTGCATCCGATCTCTTCTGCCTTTTCATTCATCCACCCGGCAAATTGCGGAACGGATCCTGCAAGGTGTTCCGCGATCGCCACTGCAGAATCATTATGGGATTCCAGCATCAGGGAATATAGAAGATCCCCCAGATAAAACGCTTCCCCTTCGTGCATTCCCAGATGAACCTTCGGCTGTGCGACCGCATTTGCAGAGGCTGTCACCAGGTCCTTCGGATTTCCCTTTTCCAGCGCAAGAATGCAGGTCATGATCTTCGTTGTACTTGCCATCGGGCGCATTACATGCTCTTCTTTTCCGAGCAGAACCCTGCCGCTGTCCGCATCCACCAGCGCAGCGGAACGGGCATAGAGCCGGGTAAGAAGCTGCTCCCTTTCCTGCTCACGGGTTTCTTTTTCCTGTGCAGTCTGCGCATCCGAGACCGGTTCCTTTTGCTGCGTAGTCTCCATTATCTGTGTCCGTTCATTTTCTTCCGCAGGCACTTTCCCGGATAAGACCTTACCCGGACTTTCTCCTGTGGATTCTCTCCATAGCATCTTTCCTTGAAAAATCTGCAAACTAAAAAAGAATACCATGCACGCTGCCAGAATCCCTCTTCTGGTCCGTGCCGGTATTCCATTCCTCTTCTTTTCTTTCTTTTTCATGCGCCCCGGTCTCCCTCCTGCTCTTTTCTGTTCCATTTTATGAACAGGGACGGGCGTTTATACTATGGATTCCATTTTAAATATTCAGCCGGATCTGTGCCTCATCTTCCGCTTCTTCTTTGAATGTCTCCAGCTTCTCCGGTTCAATGCCCGGGAGATCATCTAAAGACTGCACACTGAATCTGCGCAGAAATTCTTCGGTTGTTCCAAAAAGCAGCGGACGTCCCGGTGCATCAAGGCGCCCAAGCTCGCAGACCAGATTGTACTCGATCAGCTTGTTTACCGCATGATCCGATTTGACTCCGCGAATCTTCTCAATCTCCAGCTTGGTGATCGGCTGACGGTAAGCAATAATTGAAAGCGTCTCCAGCATGACATCTGTCAGGACATACTTTTTCGGCTGCTTTGCGATCCGGATCAGATACTCATACATCTCCGGTTTGCTACAGAGCTGATATGCATGATCCAGTTCGATGATCCGGATGCCACGCTCCTCTTTCTGATACTTGTCCATCATATTATGGATAAGTTTCTCCGTCGTCGGCACATCCTGCTCGATCGCGGATGCGATCTTACTCACCTCGACCGAATCTCCCATAGTGAACAGGATTGCCTCTATGATACTCTCCAACTGTTTTGTTCTCATTTTCTTCTATACTCCTTGCCGCAGTCCCTCGTCCGATGTAATGATGATATCATCAAACGTATGTTCCTGATATACCTGTATCTCTCCTGTCTTCATCAGCTCCAGCACCGCCAGGAAGGTGACAATGATCTGTACCTTGGATGCCTGCTTTTTCAGGAGATCCCGGAAACTGAATCTGTGATGTACCTTTGCATACTCATAAACATATTCCAGTTTCTCCGGAAGCGTAACCTCTTCTTTCTCGATCTTGCCGAACTTACTTCTGATCGGATCCGTCTTATCTGCCTGTCTTTTCAGGATATCCTGAAAAATATCATTCAGCTTCGTCAGGGTCAGCCCGTCAAGAAGCGTATCCAAATCTACCGGTTCTTCGTATTCCTTTACTTCATCCGGAATGGTCGCTCCCTTATAGAACAGCTTTTCTCCGTCCACCTGGCGGTCACGCAGTTCATAAGACATGTATTTGTACATCTTGTACTGCAAAAGCTGCTCTACCAGTTCCTGACGCGGATCTTCTTCCTCGCCCTCTTCATTGACTTCCTTTGGAAGAAGCATCTTGCATTTGATGTCCAGAAGTGTCGCCGCCATGACCAGAAATTCACTCATGACATTCAGGTCTGCTCTGTCCATCGCCTGGATATATTCCATATACTGGTTGGTGATCTCTACGATCGGAATATCGTAGATGTCTATTTTATTTTTATCGATCAAATGTAAGAGCAGATCCAGAGGTCCCTCAAAAACCTGCAGCTTTACCGGTATTCCTTTTCCCATAGATATCCTTTCCAGTCAAATTGTCGATAACCTTATTTATTATACAGGAAAGCCGGGATGATATCAAGTACGACTAACTCTGCCGGATTCCAGAAGCGGAAATTGATCGTGTGGGTTCCGAGCCCTTTGCTGACCACAATATATTTCCCGTCTTTTTCATAACAGTCCCCGCTGTAGCGTGGAAACAGACGGAACTGCGGACTGATCACACCGCCAAGCAGTGGAAGTCTGGCAATCCCGCCATGTAAATGTCCGGACAGCACCAGGTCTGCTCCCCACTTCCAGTAGGTTTCTGCATAAAGCGGATGATGTGCCATTAAAATGCAGTATGCGTCCGTCTCTGCACTGCCAATCCGTTCTTCCATCTCGCCAGTCGTAAGCGGACACACCTTCCATCCTTTTTTATAGCATCCAAATGGAAGCTCCATCCCATATAAGCGCAGCTTCATCCCGTTTACCGGGATCTCTTCTGATCCATTCACCAGGACATGAATTCCTGCCTTTTTCAGTTCATTCTCATAATATCCATATTCTTTGCCGTAAATCTCCTGCTGCTCATGCATTCTCTGCTCATGATTGCCATTACAGCACCAGACCGGTGCGATCTGTGGAAGTTTTTTCATCAAATCCGCTGCCGCTGTCCAGTCTCTTCCGGCTTTCCCGACCAGCATATCGCCGCCTGCCAGGATCAGATCCGGCTTTGCTTCCCTGATCGCCAAAAGCAGCTCCTCATTCTCTTTTCCATAGACATGATTATGCAGATCACTTAAGAAAGCAATCCGTACTTTTCCGGCATCTCCCTTTATTTTACTGGTTCTGATCCGGTATCTTGTAATCTTGAAGCAGTGCAGCTCCCGCCATACTTCTGCAAGAACTGCTGCTGCAAAAATCACCAGTATCAATACGATAATCCCTGTTGTCTTCATCTCTTCCCTCTTTCGTTATACCATCATTTCTTCCAGAATTTTAAGGAATGCGCCCCCAAATGTCAACTCCCCGACACCTTCTGTCGCATAAACCGGAACGCTTCCGATAGTTTTCTCATTCAGCCGGTAAATGACTTCTCCGATCTGGTCGCCTTTCTTTACTGGGGCAGTCTGTTTCTGTATCTGTACCTCTTTTTCCACGGCAGACAGATCTGATCCACTGGTATCCACATACCGGAAGCCCTCCAGCGTCTCTCCCTTTGCCTTCTCCTGCATTCCATGTTTCACTTCGGCATACACAATTTTTTCCAGTGCCTTTTCATCCTGGTAAATACTGCATTTCCCAAAGCCATAGTTTAACATGGCAATGGCATCCTTTATCCGTGTCTTAGAATCCGGCTCTGCCATCACAACCGCAATCATATTGACCCCGTCTTTTCTTGCCGTTGCAGACAGGCAGAACTTCGCACCGCTTGTGGATCCGGTCTTCAGTCCGGTTGCGTATTCATACTGCCGGATCAGTTTGTTGGTATTACTCAGTCCGAATTCACTGCTGCCCTTTGCCGTAGTGTGGGTAATATTTTCCATCCAGATCGTTGAGTAGTTCTCGATCTGTGGATACTTCGTGATCAGTTCCCGTGACATCAGTGCAATGTCTCTCGCTGTCGTCAGATGCCCTTCCGTGTCCAGTCCATTGCAGTTGACAAAATGGGTATTCGTCATTCCAAGTCCTGCCGATCTCTGATTCATCTTTTCCACAAAAGCCGGTTCACTCCCGGCAATCTTTTCTGCCATCGCCACGCAGGCATCATTGGCACTTGCCACAGCAATGCACTTGATCATTGTATCCACAGTCTGCTTCTCACCAGCTTCCAGAAATACCTGGGATCCGCCCATCGATGCAGCGTACTCAGAAGTTGTGACTTCGGTATCCGGCGTGATCGTTCCGTCTGCCAGTGCATCAAAGATCAGAAGCAGCGTCATAACCTTTGTCACACTCGCCGGGGGCTTTTTCTCATCCGCATTTTTTTCTAAGAGAACCTGACCTCCGGAAGCTTCCATAATAACTGCGGACTCAGCAGATAGTTCCAGACCGGTCAGATTGCCCGAATTGTCTCTGTTCGTCTGCTCCGGATCCTCCTGCCGGATCACATCCTGCATAGCTTTCGGTCTTTCTCCCGGCTCGAAAACATCTGCCGCCCGGACCGGGATCCCATATACGGTCTGCACGCACAGAACCATGCCAAGCAGACCTGCCAGAAATTTGCGCATCATAAGACTCCTTTTTTCCATCCATCGATACTATATAAATAAGCCTTCTGACAGGAAAATAGAACCTTTCTTTACACTTCCCGGTTCATTTTTTCGCCTTCCTCATTGAACCAGTCCATTGCCTGACAGATTCCTTCTTCTGCAAATGGGAATTCTCTCTTTGTGATCTTTTCCTGTGGAATCTTATCATAAATAAACGGTCCTTCCCAGATACTTCCGACAAGAATCGTTTCTGAATTTTCCTCATCGGTCTTTTTTTCTTCTTTCGCCAGGCGATAGTTCATTTTTCCCATACTTCCGTTAAATTTCGCTTTTTTATAAAAATTCAGCGGAAAAAGCTGCATTCTTTCTAACATATTTTTCACCTCAAAAACCGGCACAGAAACTTGGGAATTTCTGTGCCGGTACTCTATTTTTTATACAATTATATCAATAAGTCGGAGGAATGTCTATACTATGCAGTCTTCTGATCTACCTCATATTTTGCAGCAGCTTCGTTGATTGCATCTCTCATGATCTCGATTGCCTGATCTACGTGTTCTTTTGCAAGGATCAGTGGCGGGATCATACGGTTTACGCTGTCGCCGATCGCTGTGATCAGAAGTCTTCTTCTGAAGCATGCCCATTTTACTTCAAGAGCGATCGGAATATCGTATTCGCATCCTACCAGAAGTCCTTTTCCTCTTGCTTCTTTTACATGTGGAAGCTCTGCAAGTTTTTCTTTCATGTATTCACCCATTACTTTTGCATTTCCACTTAAATCTCTGTCGAGGATTTCAGAAATGGAAGCAAGAGATGCGGCACATGCAAGTGGATGTCCACCGTATGTAGAGCCATGTGTTCCTGATGTAAATACTGCAGCTACTTCTTCGCTTGCGCAGCATGCACCGATCGGCATTCCGCCTCCCATAGCTTTTGCCATCGTTACACAGTCAGGTTTTACACCATATCCCATGAATGCCATTGGAGATCCTGTACGTCCCCATCCGGTCTGTACTTCATCGAGAAGGAGAAGCATACCTCTTTCATCACAGAGTTTACGAAGTCCTTCGATAAATTCCTGTGTTGCCGGATGTACACCACCTTCGCCCTGTACCGGCTCGATCATGATCGCGATCGTGTTATCTGTTACTTTTGACTTGAAATCTTCAAGGTTGTTATATTCTGCGTAGGAGAATCCCGGAAGCATCGGTTTGAATCCAAGCTGGCATGCGTTATCCGGCTGTCCTGTTGCGGAAAGTGCTCCGTATGTTCTTCCGTGGAAACCATTGATTGCTGTTACGATATGGTAATGTTCCGGGCCATATTTTTCAACGCCGTATTTTCTTGCCATCTTGATCATACATTCGTTGGCTTCTGTTCCTGAGTTCTGGAAGAAAATCTTATCCATTCCGATCGTGTCACAGATCTTCTTTGCGAGAAGTGCCTGTGGAATTGTGTATGGGTAATTGAATGTATGCATGATGTCATCAAGCTGGTCTTTTACTGCTGCGACAACCTTCGGATTTCTGTTACCTGGTGTATTTACGGCAACTCCACCATAAAAGTCGAGGTAAGCTACCCCTTTTTCATCGTAGAGATACATACCTTCTGCACGTTCTGCGATAAAATCATATCTTGCATAGGTTTCTACCATATATTTTTTTACAATGTCCTTTAATTCTTCTGCTGTGAGTCCTGTGTCTTTGAGTTTCATAAGAATCTCCTCGCTTTCCTTCTTTTGATCATATACTACTTCATGCTATTCGTTCCGGACTTCGAATAAAAATGTGTAAAAGAATGTGCCTTTTGTTTAGCAGGAAATCCCTTCGGAATTTACCGCCAAACAAAAAGACGCCATGTACTAACTGTACATGACGTCCTTGTCGTTTACAAGACACAGTATAGACCACAGTCTATGGTTTTGTCAACAACAATTATGTCAAAAAATTATCTTTCATTTTGTCTTTTGCTTGTTCAATCTGCTGTATTTGTTCCTCATCCATGCTTTCCTGAAGATTTTCTTTCTTCTGGCGATAAATTGTCGCAGAAAAATCCATAATGTATCCAATCAGGATCAGATTGCCAATTGCACGCCCTGCACGAACCGGTATCATGGCAACAAACGCTGCAACTATGTTCTGCAGGAACATAAAAAGGAACAACGTATAGAATCCCCATGCGATCGAACTCTCCAGACAGATGATCCCCCTGTAGTTAAATGGCTTCTCATGGTAATCCCACCAGATCTCACCGAAAATGCGCTTCATCACAAGTGCCGTCAGAAATTCCAACGTCGTTGCAAGAAACGATCCCAGGAAAAACAGCAGTATACTATTGTCGCTATACGGACGTAATATAAAAAACACCGTAAGAGCACCAAACCCGTAGATCGGGCAAAACGGACCTTTTGCAAATCCCCTGTTCGTAATCTTATGATTACAAAATGACATATAGATGGATTCCACCAGCCATCCCATCATGCTGTAAGTCAGAAACCACATCACAACCTCATATCCATCTATTCCAAATATTATCCTATTCCACCACATAAAATTTTCCTGTAAAAATGGAGGGTTTATGAATCATAAACCCTCCATTATTGTTCTGCACATATTAGTTATATTTACGTTTTCTAGCAGCTTCAGATTTCTTTTTACGTC
>OIDV01000812.1_pt1 | contig 10264 bp, 8 predicted proteins | sample 1581661 | NCBI WGS metagenome assembly OIDV01 (sample SAMEA3882516, study PRJEB24775) | human gut metagenome | biome: human-associated habitat; feature: intestine environment; material: feces | place: Netherlands | collected 2009/2010
AATATGGATATAAATTTTGAGTACTACAAGATATTTTATTATGTTGCAAAATACTGCAATTTCACAAAGGCTGCGAGGGCGCTCGGAAACAGCCAGCCAAATGTAACCCGCGCCATGAACAACTTAGAGCAGCAGATAAATAGCATACTTTTTATCAGAAATAACAGAGGTGTGCAGCTCACACCGGAGGGAGAGCGTCTGTACGCGCATGTATCTGCAGCGATGTCACAGATACTTGCTGCGGAGGAGGAGCTGTCAGACAGCACAGGTCTGTCACACGGAAGCGTATCAATAGGAGCCAGTGAGACAGCTCTAAACATATATCTGCTTGACAGGCTAAAGACTTTTCACATGGCATATCCGGGTATCAGGCTTAAGATATATAATCACTCCACCCCACAGGCTATAAATGCTGTAAAAAACGGCATGATTGATTTTGCAGTGGTATCGACACCGGCTGAGGTGGAGGCCCCTCTTAAGATGATAAAGCTTGGTTCGTTTCAGGAGATTCTTGTGGGTGGAACCACCTTTACTGCACTCGGAAGCCAGACTCTGTCATTAAAGGAGCTGCATAATTATCCGCTTATCGGACTGGGGCGGGAGACCATGACATTTCAGTTTTTTAACAGGCTTTTTATGTCACACGGACTTGAATTTGCGCCTGATACAGAGACCGCAACGACAGATCAGATACTGCCACTTGTGAAAAGTGAGCTTGGTCTTGCCTTTATGCCAAAGCCTATGGCAGAGGCTGCGATAGCAAATCGCGAGATTGTAGAGATAGCTCTGGAGGAGGAGATACCGCAGAGAAATATATGTATGGTATATGATATACATCAACCGATTAGTGCGGCGGCAAGAGAGTTAAAGAAAGTTATATCAGACAGCCATAAGGTGTGATTGGCAGTCGGTGGGATATACATAGGTAACTGGCAGGTTACATATTGCAACAGGTATGTTACACATTGGCAGGTTTGTAACTTACATCTCGTTTAATACTTTGTTAAAATATAGTCAGGCAGATAAGTTATAAGAATTTATCGGCAGAGTTTTTTAGGAGTATTTTTTAAAATTGGAAGGAGATTTTACACTATGGCTAACAGAATCATGTTAAACGAGACATCTTATCACGGATCAGGTGCAATCCAGGAGATTGCAACAGAGGCAAAAGCGCATGGCTTTAAAAAAGCACTGGTATGCTCTGACCCTGACTTAATCAAATTTGGGGTTACAGCAAAGGTAACAGATATCCTTGATAAGAACGGATTGGAATATGAGCTTTACTCAGAGATTAAGCCAAATCCAACAATCGACAACGTAAAGCATGGCGTAGAGACATTTAAGAAATCAGGAGCTGATTACCTCATTGCAATCGGAGGCGGCTCTTCTATGGATACATCAAAGGCAATCGGTATCATCATCGCAAACCCGGAGTTTGAGGATGTAAGAAGCTTAGAGGGTGTTGCACCTACAAAGAAGCCTTGTGTTCCTATCATCGCAGTACCTACAACAGCAGGAACAGCAGCAGAGGTTACAATCAACTATGTCATCACAGATGTAGAGAGAAAGAGAAAGTTTGTATGTGTGGACCCACATGACATGCCAATCATCGCAATCGTAGACCCGGACATGATGTCATCAATGCCAAAGGGACTTACAGCATCAACAGGTATGGACGCACTCACACATGCTATCGAGGGCTACACAACAAAGGCTGCCTGGGAGATGACAGACATGTTCCATCTCAAAGCAATAGAGATTATTGCAAGATCTTTAAGAAGTGCAGTTGCCAATGAAAAAGAGGGACGTGAGGGCATGGCACTTGGAGAGTACATTGCCGGAATGGGATTCTCAAATGTAGGTCTTGGAATCGCTCATTCAATGGCTCATACACTCGGAGCTGTTTATGATACACCACACGGAGTAGCATGTGCTATGATGCTTCCAATCGTAATGGAGTACAATGCAGACTGCACAGGCGAAAAATATCGTGAAATCGCCCGCGCAATGGGAGTAAAGGGCGTAGATGATATGTCTGTAGAGGAGTACAGAAAGGCTGCAATCGATGCTGTAGCGCAGCTCTCTGTAGATGTAGGAATCCCAACAAAGCTTGAAGCTATTAAGGAGGATGACTTAGACTTCCTCGCAGAGTCTGCTCACGCGGATGCATGTGCACCTGGAAATCCAAAGGATGCAAGTGTTGAGGATTTGAAGGCTCTTTTCCGTAAGATTATGTAATTCAGCAACAGCTTACAGGGATGTTTGTGAATAGTTACGATTAAGAATGAAATAAAATAGAAAAATAGAAAATCCGGGAACTGTCAATTGACAGCATTCCCGGATTTTTAACGCTGATATAACTATTCAGACCACCGTGCAAATTTGTAAAAACGCACGATACTTGTTCTAAATGGTTCTGAATATTACCTTGAATTATATCAGGTTTACCTCGCGAAATACGTCGGCAAGCTCCTTTGGCATAGCATCAGCGAGCAGTCCGGCAAGCTCCTGAGGGGTGAAGTTTTTATTGCCAAGCACCCACTGTGTTGTCATAAAGACAGAACCCTGACAGTACATCTCAAGCTGGAACAATAGCTTGTCGGATATTTTCCGGTGGCTTTTTCCCTCAATCTGGTCAATATAAAACTGGCGAATCAGCTCAAAATCATGCTCCTTTAGATTGTTCTGCTCATCATTTTTAAAAGCAGCCTTAAAGAAAAGTTGCTCCATCCGGATATATTCAAATTTTTTAACAAGGCTTTCGTACACGGTACTGCCCTCACCCATCTGGTGGAAGGATTCAATCAGTATCTTATCAAAATACCAGTTTATCAGGTCATATTTGTCCTGAAAATTTCTGTAAAAGGTTTGTCTGGTCACACCACATGTGTCGCAGATTTCCTTAACCGTAATTTTCTCGACAGGAGAGGAAAACATGCATTCCTTCATGGCATTGGCCAGCTTGTATTTTATATCGTTGTTCATAATGTCTCCGAATTATAATGCAGATATCTAATGAGCCTTAAGCTTTGACATAAGTGCTTCCTGCAGTGTTTTTGAAAAATTAATTCCCTCTTCCTGCGCAGCAGTATTTAGCCAAGCCGGAATGGTAAGGGTTTTTCGGACCGATTTATCGAAATGCTCTTTGGCATATGCCTTAACATCTACTGAAACCATATTGGTAAATGCATCGGTATATGTTCCTGTTATGTCTAATTCGTCAGATAGTCTGTCAATATTGATATCAGATAATTTGGATGCTTTAGGAAATTTTTCATTATCCATCTTAGCCGTATACAGATATCCTGCAAGACAATCAACAGCCATGGCCACAGCATCTTCAAGGGTATCTCCTTGTGTTGCAAGATAATTTAAATCAGGAAAGATTACAGAGTATCCATTATCTTCCTTAAAAAAACATGCCGGATATATTGATAACATGATGAGTATACCTCCTTATGATTATTTGATTCCCGCTTGCTTACGGATAGAATTTTCAGTGATTTTGTTCAGTTCTTTGCCTTTATGAAAAGGAATAGTTACTTTTCCGGGCTTTGAAGGATGAATATAATGCCGATGTGATCCGGTTTGGTTTTTGAAAATCCACCCATCGGCAAGTATTATACGTTCCATTTCAGTTGGTTTGATCGGCATATTTTTATCCACCTTTCTTTAGTATATATATAATATAACATATGATACGTATAAATTCAATGCGTGTAAATATAATATATATAAATTTAATATGTATAATTATTGCGTATATAAACTATATATTGTTGTTTATATTTTAGTATTTTCAGAAATGATTATATTACCGATTAAAAAGATTGAATTTTAAAATTTATCTGCTAATATATTGATGAAAATATTTTGAAATATACGAGGATATACATACATGAAAGACCTTACAAAAGGAAAACCATCAAGACTCATACTGGCATTTGCCATTCCAATATTTATGGCAAATATACTCCAACTCACATACAGTATAGTTGACACGAGAATAGTCGGATCATATCTGGGAGAAAACTCACTGGCAGCAGTCGGAGCCACCACGACACTCAGCAATCTGATGATAGGATTTTTGATGGGCTTAGCTAATGGATTTGCCATAATAACAGCCCAGAAATTTGGAGCAAGGGACTACGCCGGTGTAAAGAAATCGTTTGCTCTGTCAATTAAAATGGGATGCATAATAGCGCTTGCTATAACGGTATTGTGCCTGTTATTTTTGCGTCAGATTCTTGGATTTTTAAATGTATCAAATGATTTGATGGGAATGGCTGTGTCATATATTTTTATTATAATAGCAGGGCTTGTAGCGACATTTTTGTATGATGCATGTGCGGCGGCACTTAGGGCACTGGGCGATACAGTTACGCCGCTTGTCATATTAGCCGTCTCGGTCTGTCTGAATATGGCAGGTGATATTTTCTTTGTGGTTGTACTGAAGGCAGGAGTGGCGGGCGCTGCGATTGCCACTGTACTTGCACAGGTTATTGCGTTTATTGTGTGCTATGTATATATGGTAAAAAGATATGAGCTTTTGAGATTGTCCCGCAGTGATTTATTTGACTGTCATTTACTGCAAAGACACCTGAAATCTAGCGACGAAAATTGTGATACCGAAGGAGCAGAATGTAAAGACAGCGAGAATAATATGACTCCTGAAGTAATAGCCTTGATGAAAATGACGATGCTTAAGGCTGGCCTTTCCATGGCATTTATGAGTTCACTTGTCAATATAGGCTCGCTGACCCTGCAGACCGCCATAAACCGACTGGGACAGGATATTATAGTAGCTCACACGGCTGCCAGAAAGATATCGGAGATATTCATGGTCATGTTTACCGTGTTCGGACAGACGATGGCGACATTCTGTGGACAGAATATAGGAGCGGGAGAAGTAGCCAGAGTGAAAAAAGGCATAAAACTGGCAATATTCTATACCTGCATATGGTGTACGATGGCAATTATCGCAAGCTACACTATAGGCCCGTGGCTGGTGAAGCTTGTAACAGGCACTAATAATCCTATTGTTATAAAAAATGCCACAAATTATCTCAAATTTGACACTCTGTTTTATTATGTGACCGCTGTTATATGTATAGTGCGAAATGCAATGCAGGGGCTTGGAGAGCAGATTACGCCGCTTGTATCAAGCTCACTTGAGATGGTGGGAAAGATAATCATTGCATTCACACTTGTGCCACTGCTTGGCTATACAGGAGTGATAGTGGCAGAGCCGATAGTATGGTTTATCATGGTGATACCGCTTTTGGTGAAGATATACACAATGCCGGTGCTTAGGAAGCAGCCGGTTTCAGTGAGTTTGAAAAAATAAAGAGAGAAGCAGGCTATAAGGTGCCTGAGACTGTATCACATCCGACTGTTATTGTACTGCGCTATTGCATCGGCACCGCCTAACAGCTGTATGATAAGTATAGCTCCAATCCATGGAAACAATATCGTAAAAATTCCAAACCATGCGCCAAGTGAATCGCTGCTATAGTCCCAGAAAGGCTTGTTCGGGTCATCAAGCCAGTACACATTTATGATAGTCCTAAGCTCAGAACGGGTGCTATGTCTTTTATCGCATGAAAAACGCTTGCGGTACTCCTTTCCGTCTACAGTATATGTGTATCTGGCAGCCCAGTAGCTGTAAGCGGATTGTGAATTATTGACAACGAGCCTCTTTGCATCCTCCTTCACAATCATGCCTCTCGCCACATGTCCGCGCTCCTTTGCAAGTGCTATCTTGCGCTGTAAACCAATATTTAGTTTGCAGAAAAACTTAAAATCTATGATGTACAGTGGTATTAGTGAAAGCACCCCACATTTACCTGCCACGGGTAGCTTGCGATAGCCTTAAAAACTTCTGAAAAAGTGTCCATTGAAAATCCCCTTTCTTAATATGCTGCATTTGAATATATGGTATGTTAATATTATAGAAATAAGGAAGGGGATTGGCAATGGGAAAAAATATTTCTTTCACATATGTTTTACGAAATTTAATCTTTACCCCCAATTTACATCCACCCCATTTCGACTTTACAACTTTAAGTTATAGTAATTTCAGCAGCTGTGAAATACACTAACTTAATTTGTGGAGGAAAATATGAGAAAGAACAAGAACATACTGAAGAAGGGCATGATCCTTGCAGCAGTTTCAACAATGGTAGTTACCATGGCACCGGCAATTCCGGCTTATGCTTATGGTGAAGCAGATTCAAAAACAGGTCAGGCGGCTTTTAATGCAGCAACAACAGAATCAACGGATTATCAGAGCTGGTTAACCGGTACATGGCAGGGTGGTACACAGGACTTTGCCAATACCAATAAGATTGCACTTACACCGGGCTCTACAGCCAAGGATCTGGGCTTTGCATGGTATTCAAATACCAAGGGCACACCGGCTGTGATGGTATGGAAGGATGGCTCAAAGGCAGGTGCGCAGATTGTAAAGGGTACTGCAACAGATATAAGCGCAGAAAACTGGCAGGGGGAAGTCTATGCTGCTTCAAATAAAGTAAGCATCAATGGTTTTTTTGAACCGGATACAAAGTATGTTTATCAGTATACAGACAATTATTCTGACAACGGTGATACCGTATGGTCAGCTGAGTATACATACACCACACACGCTACAGATACATTTTCTGTAATCCTGACAGGAGATCCTCAGATTGGAGCATCAGGCAGTAAAAGTGATAAAGATGCAAACGATATGAGCATTGCCCAGGATGCTTACAACTGGAACAAGACAATGCAGAAGGCTATGGAGATTGATCCGGATGCATCATTTCTTTTATCGGCTGGAGACCAGATAAATGAGTCAAATGCAGGATCGGAAGAGACGAAGAAGACAAGAGAGAGCGAGTATGCCGGATATCTTTATCCGTCAGTGTTCAGAAGTCTTCCTATTGCAGCTACAATCGGAAACCACGATAAGGATGGCTCTGACTATACTGCGCATTTCAACAATCCAAATTCAGAGGATAATCTGGGAAGCACCGGTGCCGGCTGTGATTTCTACTTCAATAACGGAAATGTATTGTTCATTTCTTTAAACAGTAATAATCGTAACCAGACAGAGCACAGAGAGTTTATGAAAAAGGCTATTGCAAGCAATCCGGATGCGGCATGGAGGGTAGTTGTATTCCACAGCGATATCTATGGCTCAGGACAGCCACATGCAGATACAGATGCTACTACAAACAGAATTATCTTTGCACCGCTCATGGATGAGTTTGATATTGATGTATGTCTTACAGGCCATGATCATACATATTCAAGAAGCTATCAGGTGCAGGACGGAAATGTTATCGACTATGATTTGAGCAAAGGTTCAGTTAACAATCCTGAGGGAACTCTTTATATCACAACAGGCTCAGGCTCAGGTTCAAAATACTATAATCTGTTAAATTACACACCATACTATATCGCAGAGAGAACCAATGCGTGTCTGCCTTCATTCTCTACTATAGATTTTTCAAGTGGAACAATGACAATAAAGACATATGACTACAACGGAAATAAATATGCTGATGATTTCACAATCACAAAGACAACAGATGCGCAGAGTGCCGATGAGGTGATTGCGGCAGCAGATGCTCTGGTAAACAGCACAGATGTAGCATACACAGATGAGAGCATGGAAGCATTAAAATCAGCACTTGCCTCTCTTAAGGAGCTTAAGGCTTCCGGCACAACAGCAGATGATCCGATGGTAAGTGATATCACAACAAACTATGGAACAGCAAATGACCGTGTTAAGGGATATGGCTCTATAGCAAACGATGATGATAAAGATGGTGCAAAAAATCGTTTCAAGAGGGGAATTTCTACACTTCTTGACAAGACAATCTATACTCAGGTAGCTGAAGGCAAGGAGGAAAACCTTTCTGATTACAGTACTGATAAGGCTCCTGTTGTAAAGGGCATCGATGAGGCAAAGAAAGCAGTTGTAAGTGCAATAAATGCTTTACAGGTTAAACAGACTGCTCCAAATGGGAACCAGAATGGAAATGCTGACCAGAGCGGAAACGGAGCACAGGACAGCACAAACCAGAACGGAAACGGGGCACAGGGTGGCGCAGGCCAGCAGATTGCGGGAAACAATGCAGGCGGATCAGGAAGCCAGAATGTCAGCACAGCAAATACAGGTGCAAGCAAGTCTGATTCTGATGGCGTAAAAACTTCAAAGAGTGCTAAGGTAAAGACAGGAGATGTTAACCATGGCGGCATGTATGCAGCACTTGGAGTATTAGGCGCAGCAATCCTCGCAACAGTGCTTGGAATGAGAAAGAAGGGTAAGTTTTGGCAAAAATAATTGACACATTAGGCAAATACCTTATTGTGGCTCTTATTACACTGGCAATGTTTATATTCTTTCGAAGCGTTGAAAGAAAACCGCTTCTTGCAGATGACAATACATCGTTTGTGAGAGCGGTGGTTACGCAAAACGACAATGAAGACCTTCAGGCTGAAGCCTCACTGGATAGCGGTGACAGCCAGAAGGTTGTTTTGCTTATCAAGTCAGGAAGCCACAAGGGTGAGACAGTTGATGCATACAGCTTAAACGGATATTTATACGGTGCCAATTGTAAGGTAGGCACAAGGGTTATTGCGAGTCTGTCGGAGTACGATGGCAGTCTGTCAGCAAATGTTTATAACTACGACAGGGAAAATGAGATATGGGTGCTTTTAGCGGCGTTTTTTGGACTTATGTGGCTGGTTGGAGGAAAGAAGGGCTTTAATTCAATTCTTGCGCTTATATTTACCTTTGCTACGGTAATATTTTTGTATATTCCGCTCATGTATATCGGAGCTTCTCCGTTTATTGCGGCAACTGCCTCTGTTGTCATTATCACGGTTGTCACGTTCACACTTATAGCAGACTGGCAGATGAAATCTATAGGTGCTATGCTGGGAACAGTTTTTGGAGTTGTAGTTTCCGGAATAATCGCATTGCTTTTCGGACACTTCGGACATGTGACAGGCTACAATGTGGATGATATTGAAAATCTGATTTATGTTGGCCAAAATTCAAAGCTTGATATCGGTGGCATGTTGTTTTCCGGTATACTCATTGCATCGCTTGGAGCAGTGATGGATGTGGCAATGTCTGTAGCCACATCGCTTCATGAGATAAAAGAAAAAAGCTCTGATATATCTGCAAAGGAGATATTTAAGTCGGGCATAAATATAGGTCGCGATATGATTGGAACTATGTCAAATACGCTTATTCTTGCTTATGTGGGCGGAAGTCTCGGACTTGTGATGGTTATATATGCATACTCGTATCAGATGCACCAGATACTTAATATGTATTCTATGGCAATCGAGATAATGCGAGGCATATCAGGCACAATGGGAATTATCCTGACTGTGCCGATTACATCGCTTATTATGTCTTTTCTTTTGACAAGGAAAAACAAGGAGTGAGCAGCTGAAAATGCTAAACAATCACAAGCCCATTACAACAAGGTATATCACACCAAGCACCCAGCTTGAAAATATGCCGTACAGTATCACAGGACCTGCAATCCTGAATATCTGACAGCCTATGCCAAATACCTGCCCCTCCACCTGAAATTCACATGCGGATGAGCATACTCCGTTTGCAAAGCCTGTTATAGGAACGAGAGCGCCTGCGCCTCCCCAGTTTGCGAGTGGTGCATACAGGTTTAGCGCTGTCAGTATGCAGCTTATGAGAATCAAAATCATGCTGCACCAGGCAGAGGCTTCATCGCTGCTGAATCCAAAGTATTGCGTGCAGGTATTTACTATGAGCTGTCCGATAGTGCATATGATTCCGCCGAGTATAAATGCCTTTAGCATGTTTGCAGAAAGGCAGTGAGTAGGTGTGACGCGCTTTACATATTTGTTATATTCATCATTTCGTTTTTCTTTTTGGTCAGTAGTCATGTTTTCAGACCTCCTTTTTTATAGGATGACCGTATTTTTTAAATGTATTCATATATGTGATTTTAGTTATTTGATTTGGGTATAGTTACTTATTAGAATTAAATATGAAGGATATATCAAATAATCCTTGCTACTTTCTGCTTTAAATAGTAGAATTGTAGCAAGGATTATTTTTGCGCGGTAGCGCATCAAAGTAATAAATCACAGCAAAGCATATAATTGCGATAAATAATGCAAGTATTTTGCAATAAAGAAAAGGAGACACATATATGTATACACTTGACGACATCAAGAAAGAAGATCAGGAGATTGCAAGCGCCATCACAGACGA
>OIDV01000818.1_pt1 | contig 10187 bp, 5 predicted proteins | sample 1581661 | NCBI WGS metagenome assembly OIDV01 (sample SAMEA3882516, study PRJEB24775) | human gut metagenome | biome: human-associated habitat; feature: intestine environment; material: feces | place: Netherlands | collected 2009/2010
TCCAACCGCGAGCAGGAGGTCATGCGGCTGATCGCGCGCGGCTACACGTACAAGGAGGTGGCTTCGGAACTGTTCATCTCCATCAAGACCGTGGAGACCCATATGAGCTCGGTGCTGCGCAAACTGCAGCTGTCGAACCGTTCCGAGCTCACCCGTTGGGCCGCGGATCGACGGATTGTGTGACGTTGCCGCCACGACAACGACAATCGCCATAAACGGCATGGAAAAGGGCTTACCGAAAAATCCTTCGGTAAGCCCTTGATTGATGCGGGCAGAGCGAGATTCGAACTCGCGGAGGCTTGCACCTCAACGGTTTTCAAGACCGTCTCTTTAGACCGCTCAGACATCTACCCTTTGCGCCTAACATCGCTGCTACGCACGAAACGCCAATATACCACAGTGCGCGGAAGTGCGACACCTGGCACAGCCTCCATCCCCGTCGCTTCCAACAGAAAACCGCACACGCATCTGCCCAGAACGACACAAACGGCACTGGGACCGTCCAACATACGAAAAGCGGCGCCGGCACAAATGCCAACGCCGCTTTCACGGATTCATATCAGACGCGAACGTCTTGGAAAATCAGGCTTCCCACTTGGTCGGCTCGATGACTTCCTTGCCGCCCATGTACGGACGCATGGCCTTCGGAATTTCGATGGAGCCGTCCTTCTGCTGGTGGTTCTCGAGAATGGCGACCAGCCAACGGGTGGTGGCCAGCGTGCCGTTCAGCGTGGAGACGGCGCGGGTGTTGCCATCCTCCATACGTTCGCGGATGTTCAGACGACGGGCCTGATACTCGGTGCAGTTGGAGGTGGAGGTCAGCTCACGGTAACGGCCCTGGGTCGGCACCCAAGCCTCGCAGTCGAACTTACGGGCGGCGGAGGAACCGAGGTCGCCGGCGGCGGTATCGATGATGCGGTACGGCACCTCGACCTTGCCGAGCATTTCCTGCTCCATGGCCAACAGGTGCTCATGCTCCTTGTAGGAGTCCTCCTGCTTGGCGTAGACGAACATCTCCACCTTGTCGAACTGGTGGACGCGGATGATGCCGGAAGTATCCTTGCCTGCGGCACCGGCCTCGCGGCGGTAGCAGGAGGACCAACCGCAGTAGCGCAGCGGGCCGTTCTCAAGGTTCAGGATCTCGTTCTCGTGCATGCCGGCGAGCGCCACTTCGGAGGTGCCGACCAGATACTGGTCGTCGGGCTCGCGCAGGCGGTAGATCTCGTCCGCATGGGAGTTGAGGAAGCCGGTGCCGCGCATCACTTCCGGACGCACCAGCGTCGGGGTGATGGCCAGCGTGAAGCCGTGCTCTTCGGCCTGGTCCACGGCCATGGTGAGCATGGCAATCTGCATGCGGGCCACCTGGCCACGCAGGAAATAGAAGCGGGAGCCGCCGACCTTGACGCCGCGGCGCATGTCGATGCCGGCCACGCCGGTGCCGAGGGTCAGGTGGTCCTTGGGCTCGAAGCCTTCGGCCGCGAAGGCGCGAATCTGGCCAACCTTCTTGACGACCACGTAGTCATCCTCGCCGCCTTCGGGAGCTTCGGGCTCCACGATGTTGGAGAGCTTCCACATGGCGGTGGTGTATTCCTCGGCTGCGGAATCGGCCTTGGACTTGTATTCGGAGACCTTCTGGGACAGTTCCTTGGTTTCGGCGATGAGCTTGGCCTTCTCGTCCGCCGGGGCGGAGGCGACCTTCTTGCCGATTTCCTTCTGCTGGGCGCGAGCCTCTTCGAAGGCCTTCAGCGCCTCACGACGTGCGGTGTCGGAGGAGAGCACTTCGTCGACGAGCTCCACGGACTCGCCGCGCTTGCGCTGGGATTCCTTGACGATATCGGTGTGTTCACGGATGAATTGAATATCAAGCATGGGCACCAGACTAGCCGCGTAAGCAGACACCGACAATGGCCGAATGCGCGGGAGTCACGCGGAAATCACAGGGAAGCCCGGGAAAGTCCGCGGACGGGTCCACCCGGCCAATTTCGTCAGATGAGACGCGATTGAACCATAATCACGCCCCACGGGGCTGTTGCGTGCAGGAAATGTTCACGTACGGCGCACCATGGCCGCAAACGACCTCCCCACCGATAACAATAGGAGCCATGCCTCAGCCTGCCCTCACCGTGTTTCTGATCATCGACGCAATCGCCATTGTGGTGGTGCTCATCGCCGTCATCGTCATCGCTCTGCGCGCGCAGCGCCGCCGCAAGCTGGCTCAGACGCTGGAGAAGCGCCGGGACGACGAGGTGCAGTACGCCTTCATCGTGAATCCGTCCAAACCGCAGGCCGAAGCCCGCAGGCTGCATATCCAGAGGTTCTGCGAGGCCAAGGGGCTCAATCGCATCCGCTTCTACGACACCCAGCTTGACAAGGACGGCAGGGTCTGCGCGCTTGAGGCGCTGGAGGACGGCGCCGACGTGGTGATCGCGGTCGGCGGCGACGGCACGGTGCGCACGGTGGCGAGCGCCGTCTCCGGCACCGGCCATGCGCTGGGCATCATCCCCATCGGCACCGGCAACCTGTTTGCCCGCAATATGGGCGTTCCCGTGGACGATATCGACGCCGCGCTGACCGTGGCCACCTCCCACGGCTCCCGCCTGGTGGACATGGGCCGTCTCACCCTGCTCGACCACCCGGAGGACGACCACGGCCACGCCTTCCTCATCATCGCCGGCATCGGCTTCGATGCGGCCATGATCGACGACACCAACCCCGAGCTCAAGGCGAACATCAGCTGGCTCGCCTACTTCGTGGGCGGCGTGAAGAACCTGTTCGCGCCGAAGTTCCGCGGCACGCTGACAGTCACCAGCGCCGACGGCTCGACCCACACCATCAAGAATCTCGATTTCCGCACGGTGATGGCCGGCAACTGCGGCCAGATTCCCATGTTCTCGCTGATGCCGGCGGCATCCTATGACGATGGTCTGCTGGACTTCGAAATCATCGACACCACCGGCGGCATCCTCGGCTGGGCCAACCTGTTCGGCGACGTGGTGCACCAGACGATCATCGGCAAGCCCGAACAGAACCCGCTGTCCACGAACTCGACCATCGAACAGGTTCAGGGCGTCAGTGCCGAAATCACATTGGAAAAGCCGGCCAAAGCGCAGGTGGACGGCGACATGCTACCGGAGACCAAACATATTCGTTTCTCAGTGGATCATCGCGCGCTGATCGTGCGCGTACCCGACGCCTCCGCGCTGGAAAAGACCGCACAGGCCGCTGCCTCAAACGCCACCTCGGATTTCGCCGAAATGACCGGCACGCTCGAGCCGATTCGCTGATCCGCTACGATGCGTGGCCGGTGACTCGGGCGACGTGCATTGCCAGATAGGCGGTTTCGTCGTCGCTGATATCCGTGTCGAGGCGCAGTTCGAGCAGGGAGGCGATGGTTCGCGCGCATCGTAGCGCGGCGGGATAGGACTCACGAATCACCTTCATCACCGGTGCCGGCTCATCCGTCAGTTGCTGGTGCTGGTGGATGCGTACGAACAGGTAACGCAGATGGGTGATGAACCTGCCCACATTCACGGAACTGCGGTCCAACGTGATGCCGTAGCTGTGGTCGATAATGTCAAGCAGTTGCTGGATCACGCCCGTCATCGTATACGTATAGGACAGGTCGCCGGTGGCGAAGCCGGCGTTGACCAGATGCATGGCAAGCGCGGTGGCCTCGCCGTCCGGCAGCGTGACGTCGAGCCGCGCATTGAGCGATGCGAGCATCGCACGCCCCTGCGCGTATTCCTGCGGGTACAGGTTGCTCACCTCGCCGAGCAGCGGGTAGGTAATGTCGATGCCGCGCCGCACCCGCTCCACCGCATTCGCCACGTGATCCGACAAGGCCATGACCAGCGTGGTGCTGCCGGTCTCACGCTCCCCCAGTCCGGCTTCCTGCATGGATTCGACGACCACGCGGATGATTTCGGGCGGAATGTCCGCCAGCATCTGCGCCAGATGGTCCGGGTCACGCCCGTCCGACGGCACGAAGGTGCGCACGACTTTCGACTCGTCGACCGTCTGCCCCGGCTTGGCCTGGAACCCCAGTCCACGGCCGGTGAGAATCACCTCACCGCCGTCGCCGCCTTTGGCGAGCACGACGTTGTTGTTGAACACTCGCAGTATTTCCATGGCATCCTTTCGCAACGTCATTGTTCCACATCGATGATCGGGCTGCCGGCTGATACGGTTTTGCAGTCACCGCCGTTGTTGTCGCCGCTACCGTCGCCGATCAACGGCGTGACCACGGTCAGTTCAGCGGCGTTGACCACCGTCACCACCACCACAACGCTGTGCCCGGCCGCCGCGACTTTGCCGAAATCCACGGTGGCCAGTGGCTCTCCCGCCGCGATCCGCTCGCCTTTAGCCACGACCACAGCGAATCCCTCGCCATCCATATCGACGGTGTCAATGCCGATATGAACCAGCACCTCGATGCCGCCATCGGTTTTAATGCCGAAGGCATGGCCGGTTCGGGCCACGGTTTTCAGCATGCCACTGACCGGTGCGAGCACGGCTGTCTCACCGGTCGTCTCCGGCACGACGCCTACGCCCTCCCCCAGCGCGCGGGAGGCGAACACCGGATCGCCAGTCGCTTCCAGATTCACCAGCCGGCCGGCGACCGGCGACAGGATGGCGTTGGAGTCAAGAGCCCGATCAGGGGCAGCCCGCGATGGGGAATCTTCCGCAGACTCCACATCCGACACGGTCGTGTCAATCCCCCTCGCCATATCCTGCGGGCGTGCGTTCTCGTCTGCCGAGACCATCTGCGTCTTGGTGGCGCACGACGGCGTACGGTACCCGAACAACACCGTCAACACCATCGCCATTACAAACGCAACGGCGATGGACAGCGCGTACACCCACATCCGATCGAACACCGGAATCGTCAGCAACGAGGAGAAGGCGAATGCCGTAGTCGTAACGCCCCGGACCATCTGTCCGGATGGCAGCACGGACGGGAACAGCCAGCCGAACACCGCGCTGGTCACCCCGCCGGCCGCGCAGCCGGCGAGCAGCCAGCGGTAGACACGGCGGTGATGCAGATGGATGCCGTACAGGCTCAGTTCCGAAACGCCACCCAGCAATCCCGCGAGCAACGCCCCCACCGCGGTCTGCCGCATGGCCGAATCCTTGCCGCGTACGGCCAGCACGAGTACGCCGGCGGTGGCACCGAAGCAGGCAAAGTTCCATACACCCATCGGACCTTGGACAAAGTCGTAGCCGAGCGTCTGAATGTTCATCAGTATCAGGGCGTTCAACGGCCAGTGCAGACCGAGCGGCACGAGAAACGGGTAGAGCATCGGGATGATGAGCGCGAACAGGAATGGCACGTGCGCGTTAAGCCATGCTGTGGCCGCTCCCAGCCCGCTGCCGAGCCATATTCCCAGAGGCCCGATAACCAGTATGGTGAGCGCAAAAACGACGACCAGTGAGAGGAATGGCACGAACACCAGCTGTACGCTGTCGGGAATGACGCGCTTCAGCCCGCGGTAGACCACGGCGAGCACGGCGGCCATGAGCAATGGTACGAAGATGTTGCCACTGTAGTCGTTGAGTTGAATCGGTATGCCGAACGCCGACACGGTGCAGGTTTCGGTGCCGAATGTGGCGGTGGCCGAGCATTGAATCGCCCCGGAGAGGGCGCTGGATACGGACGTCCCGGACATTCCGGACATCACGCCAGTAAGCTGCGGGGTCATAAGCGCGGCCATAATCGCACCGCCGAGCCAAGGGTCGACGTCCAGTTTCTTGGCCGCATTGTAAGCGATCATAATCGGCAGAACGGTGAACACACCCTCCCAAATCGCCTTGAGTAGTATCCAGCCGGCGGAGGTCTCGCCGTCAGGCACGATGCCGAGTGCAACGATCACGTTGACGATGGCGATGACCAGCGAGGCACCGAGCAGTACACCCAGAATCGGGCGGAACGAGTCAGACAGGTAGTCGAAAAAAGCGGCAGCCCAAGCGCGGGCGGCACTGCCCCACTCGCGGACGGTACGAGGCGTGAAGTGACGGGATGTATTGGATGGGCCGCAACTTTGTTCGGCGTCGGTGGCAGTATCGCGCGATGGTGCGGCATCGTCGGAAAGGTACGGCGCGGACTGCGCGGGTTGCGTGGGCTGTGTGGATTGCGCTGACTGCGCGGGCTGCGCTGGCTGAGTGGGCTGCATTGACTGAGTGGGTTGCGTTGACTGCGACGCTGACTGCATCACTGCCGATGGCAATTGCGCTGCCGGCATCAATCGCGCCGTCCGCAGCCGAACGATCTGCTCGTACACCGAGGCGACCGCTCCGCCGATGATGACCTGATAACGATTGCCGGCTCGCGGGAATGCACCGAGGACTCCGGGGATGGATTCAAGACCGTGCTGGTTGACATGGCCGGCATCGGCCAGTTCGAAGTGCAGTCGCGTGGCGCAATGGGTCAGGCTGGTAATGTTCGCGGGGCCGCCGACGGCATCGACGATGCGCGCCGCAATCACTGCAGGCGTTGCGTTCGATGCGTTCGCCACGGTTCCTCCTTGCTGCCGTATGCCACTGTGTTCCATTATCGGCGCTGGGTGCCCCAAAAGCACGGCAATGCCGGCAAAGCATCGCGAAACGGCAACTATGCGCTACGGTGCTCCGCGATGGTGTCCCGCCATAATGTTCCGCGATGATGTTTCGCCACACCCGTTCTCCGTATTTGCCGCAGCGCCCATTCCGACATCATTCCACCATGCAGAATCCTGCAATCGTTGTCAAAAATCATCGTTTTTTGCTGCCTATTCGGAGTGTCGCGACCGAGAAAGTCGTATTCTATCTTTCACACACGTTGCGTAGCAGGGTTGTTACTCAAAATGAGGCAAGACCTGGAGTGACGTGGAATTTGCGTATCGTAATATGCGAATTCCACGTTGTTCCAGGTCTTTTTTGTTTTCGGGCGACTTCAGGCAATCGAAGCCTGACCTTGCATGCGGCAGAGGGGCCACGCGGCAGGCGCGGCCCGTCAACGGCGAAAGGACAAGGCAATGACGACGACGGCATCACCCGTATCGAAGCAGACGGCATCCGCGGCACAGGAAACCAGCGCAACCGGGGCGGCGGCCACCGCAATCGAAACCATCGAAACCGGCGTGGCCGGGGTGGCGGACGCGGCCACAAACGCGGCAGCAAACGCAATCGAGGACCTCGAAGCCGCCGAATCACGCGGCTTCTCCACGCGCTTCCCGCTCAACAGCGCATTCATCTTCACCTTCGGCGCGCTCGGCGGCATGCTGTTCGGTTTCGACACCGGCATTATCTCCGGCGCCTCCCCGCTTATCGAATCAGACTTCGGCCTGAGCGTCTCCCAGACCGGCTTCATCACCTCCTCGGTGCTGATCGGCTCGTGCGCAGGCGCGCTGTCGATCGGCGCACTGTCTGACCGGTTCGGCCGCAAGAAGCTGCTCATCGTCTCCGCGCTGCTGTTCCTGCTCGGCTCAGGCCTGTGCGCCTCCTCCACCGGATTCGCGATGATGGTGTGCGCCCGCATCATCCTGGGTCTCGCCGTCGGCGCGGCCTCCGCCCTGACCCCGGCGTACTTGGCCGAACTGGCGCCGAAGGAGCGTCGCGGCTCACTGTCCACGCTGTTCCAGCTCATGGTCACCTTCGGCATTCTGCTGGCCTACGCCTCCAACCTCGGATTCCTGAACCACAACCTCTTCGGCATCCGCGACTGGCGCTGGATGCTCGGTTCGGCGCTGGTGCCGGCCGCCTTGTTGCTGCTCGGCGGCCTGTTGCTGCCCGAATCCCCGCGTTATCTGGTGAACAAGGGCGACACCCGCAACGCCTTCAAAGTGCTTACGCTGATTCGCAAGGACGTGGATCAGACCCAGGTGCAGATTGAGCTGGACGAAATCAAGGCCGTGGCCGCACAGGACACCAAGGGTGGTGTGCGCGAACTGTTCCGTATCGCTCGTCCGGCGCTGGTGGCCGCCATCGGTATCATGCTGTTCCAGCAGCTCGTGGGCATCAACTCGGTGATCTACTTCCTGCCGCAGGTGTTCATCAAGGGCTTCGGCTTCCCTGAAGGCGACGCGATCTGGGTGTCGGTGGGCATCGGCGTGGTGAACTTCGTGAGCACCATCGTGGCCACGCTTATCATGGATCGTTTCCCGCGCAAGGGCATGCTGATCTTCGGTTCCATCGTGATGACCGTTTCGCTCGCGGTGCTCGCCGTGATGAACTTCGTGGGCGACGTGGCCGTGCTGGCAGTGCCGACGATGATTCTCATCGCTTTCTATATCCTCGGCTTTGCGGTCTCGTGGGGCCCGATCGCCTGGGTGCTTATCGGCGAGATCTTCCCGCTGAGCGTGCGCGGCATCGGCTCATCCTTCGGCTCGGCGGCGAACTGGCTGGGCAACTTCATCGTCTCCCAGTTCTTCCTCGTGCTGCTCGATGCGTTCGGCAACAATGTGGGCGGCCCGTTCGCGATTTTCGGCGTGTTCTCGGCCCTGTCCATCCCGTTCGTGCTGCGCTTGGTGCCCGAGACCAAGGGCAAGTCGCTGGAGGAAATCGAGAAGGAAATGACCAAGCGCTAGACAACCGGCACACGATTCGCACAAAAGTTGACAACTCTTAACATAAGAGTACCCAAAGTGGCGAAAAACGTGGCAGAATAGGGAACATGGTAGCAAACAATGCGGGTCAGCCCGCCACCCCAGCAGATCTGATTAATGTCGATGAGGTTATCGGCAAGTACTATGACCTCGTCCCCGATCCCGAAGTCCCCGAGCAGCGTGTCATCTTCGGCACCTCCGGTCACCGCGGATCGTCCCTGAAGACCTCGTTCAACGAGGCCCATATCATCGCCATCTCCCAAGCCATCGCCGAATACCGCAAGAAGGCCGGCGTCACCGGCCCGCTGTACCTCGGCTCCGACACCCACGCGCTGTCCGGCCCGGCCAAGAAGACCGCCATCGAGGTGCTCGTCGCCAACGGCGTGCACGTGCGCGTCGACTCCCGTGACGACTTCGTGCCCACCCCGGTGGTCTCCCAGGCCATCCTGACCCACAACCGCGCCGCCGACGGCACCCAGCGCTTCACCGGCGAAGGCCTGGCCGACGGCATCGTCGTGACCCCGTCCCACAACCCGCCGACCGATGGCGGCTTCAAGTACGATCCGGTCACCGGCGGCCCGGCTCCGGCGGACGTCACCAACGCCATCGCCGATCGCGCCAACGAGCTGCTCGGCGATTTCAGGAACGTCAAGCGCGTGCCGTTCGAGCAGGCCGTCAAGTCCGATCTGGTCGAGCGTTTCGACTTCCGTGAGCACTATGTGGCCGATCTGGAGAACGTCATCGACTTCGACGTGATCCGTTCCTCCGGCGTGCGCCTGGGCATCGATCCGCTCGGCGGCGCTTCGGTCAACTACTGGCCGCTGATGAACGAGAAGTACAACCTGACCATCGACGTGGTGCGTCCGCAGGTCGACCCGACCTGGAGCTTCATGACCATCGACCATGATGGCAAGATCCGCATGGATCCGAGTTCCCCGTACGCGATGAAGGGTCTGGTCGATTCCCTCAACAACGGCGCGTGGGACAAGTACGATCTGGTCGGCGGCACCGATCCGGACGCCGACCGCCATGGCATCGTCTGCCCGAACTGGGGCGTCATGAACCCGAACCACTACATCGCAGTGTGCGTGGAGTACCTGTTCGGCGGCAACCGCCCGGGCTGGCCGGAGAACGCCGGCATCGGCAAGACCCTCGTGTCTTCCTCCCTGATCGACCGCGTGGCCGCCTCCATCAACGCCAAGCTCGTCGAGGTTCCGGTCGGCTTCAAGTGGTTCGTGGACCCGCTGTTCAAGGGCGAGGTCGCGTTCGGCGGCGAGGAAAGCTCCGGCATGTCCTTCCTACGTAAGGACGGCCGCGTGTGGACCACCGACAAGGACGGCTTGATCCCCGACCTGCTGGCCGCTGAGATCACCGCGAAGACCGGCAAGAACCCGGCCCAGCTGCACCAGGAGCAGGTGGAGCGTTTCGGCGAAAGCTGGTACAAGCGCGTCGACACCCCGACCACCCTCGAGCAGAAGCAGAAGTTCGCCAAGCTCACCGGCGACGACGTCGAGGCCACCCAGCTGGCCGGCGAGGACATCACCGCCAAGCTCACCGAGGCTCCGGGCAACCACGCCAAGATCGGCGGTCTGAAGGTCACCACCAAGG
>OIDV01000830.1_pt1 | contig 10097 bp, 9 predicted proteins | sample 1581661 | NCBI WGS metagenome assembly OIDV01 (sample SAMEA3882516, study PRJEB24775) | human gut metagenome | biome: human-associated habitat; feature: intestine environment; material: feces | place: Netherlands | collected 2009/2010
TGCGGCCACGCAGCAGCGCCCTCCGGGGCATCCGGGTAATACGGAATGCGCCACGCTTTCAGCTTTAAAAGCACCGTACTGTGCCAGATATAGAAATTATAGGAGACCGCCGACAAAAAAGCAGCTATGCGGTTTGAAAACAGCCATTGCACGCCTTTCGGTGCAGCATCCAAAAGCAAAATGAAAACGCAGACCATCGCAGAAAACAGAAAGCGGTAATCCACCTGCCAGCGCTGGATGATTGCCGCACGGCTAAGCCCGTCATTTAACATACACACAATGGCAGCACCGCTGAACAGAAGCAGCATCAGCGCCGCAAGCGGTAAAATACGGTTTTTCTTCCATTCGCGCTCGCGCCATATCCGCAGGCGGCAGAAGAAGAGCGCACACAGCATACCGTTTCCATATACACCCAAAAACGCCGGGAACTGGTTGATGCGCAGGCTTTCTGCGTTGCCTTGCGGCAGATGTGCAAAAAGCACGATATACACCTGCGCCAAAACGGAAAGCACCGCCCAACACACAAGCGGAAAGCGACGGAACACGCGCGCGAGCAAAGGGAAGACGAGATAGAACTGCATTTCCACGCCGAGTGTCCACAGTGCTGTCGGAAATTTTGTGCCGATGTAGCTTTCCGGCCAAAACGTCTGCGTAAACGTCAGATGCGCAAAAATATCCTGCAAATATTGCTTGACATTCGCGTAATCCGAAGGCCGCACCCAGAAAATGAGGTAGAGAAGCAAGCACAAATAATACGATGGCAAAATGCGCGCCGCACGCTTTTTAAAGAATGTGCACAGGTTATCCGGCTCCGGCGCAAGCGGGTCGGTCATTTGCCGCGCATAGGGCAAAAAGAGGCAGAATCCCGAAATCAGCAGCATCACGTCTACAAACATGTAGCCCGTGCGCGGCACCCAGTTTAAGCTGAAATTCCGCACACCCATAAACTGCAGCAAATTGCTTGGAAACAGATTTTGCAGCCAGGATTGCTGCCACAAATGAAACCCGGCAACGATCAAAATGGAATATAGTCGCTTCTTTGCTTCATAGATTTCTCTCTTTCATAGCCCCTGATTTTTATAACAAAAGCGCGCCGCAGCCCTGCACGACGCGCTTTGTTCAGATTTTAAACCGCAATTATAACCGAATGATCTTTGTTGCCACATTTTCCACAAAGCGGCGGTCGTGCTCCACGAAAATGACTGTGGGCGCACACTCTTTTAAGAGCGTTTCAAGCTGCATGCGGGAAATAACATCGATGAAGTTCAGCGGTTCGTCCCACACAAGCAAATGTGCCTTTTCGCAGAGGCTCCGCGCAATGAGCACTTTTTTCTTTTGTCCCTCGGAAAAATCCTCCATGCGCTTTTCAAACTGTGTGCGCTGAAATTCCAGCTTGCGCAAGATCGATTTAAAAAGGCTTTCGTCAATGCCGCAATGCTCTGCATAGTCGCGCAGTGTGCCGGAAAGTCCCTCCGCGCTTTGCGGGATATACGAGACCACAAGCCCGCTTGCGGTTTTCAGCGTGCCGGCATGGGGAACATCTTCGCCGCACAATAGCTTTATGATGCTCGATTTACCGCAGCCGTTTTTGCCCTGCAATGCCGCACGGTCGCCGCGGCGGATCTCAAAGCGCAGCGGAGGAAAGATGGGGCCGTCACCGTAATCAATAGAAAGGTCGTTTGCCTCTACCAAAAGGTCTTTCGGGTGGCGCAGCGTCGCAATCTGCAATTTCGTATCGGCCGATTCAATGTTTTTCAGCAGCGCGCTTTTTTCCTCCAGTGCATCGTTGCGGCGGGATTCAATGCTCTTTGCACGCTTCATCATCTTACGGCTTTTTTCACCCTCGTAGGCACGACGGTCAAGGGCCTTTTCCGTGCGCTCCGGTTTGAAACCGATCTTGCGGTCTTCCGCACGGTTTGACCATTCCGCGCTGCGGCGGGCTTCCAGCCGCTTCACATCCTTTTTGAGTTTCTCATTTTGCTGTAACTCAAATTGATCCTCGCGGTCTTTCTCCTGTTGCCACGTCGTAAAGTTGCCGCGCATCACCGTGATGTCCGCGCGGTTGATGGAAAGCACATGGTCGATGACTTCGTCCAGAAACGCACGGTCGTGGCTGACAAGGATAAACCCTTTTTTCGACTTCAAATACTGAGCCAGTGTGCCGCGCGCTTCAATATCGAGGTGGTTCGTCGGCTCGTCGATGAGCAGAAAGCTGTTTTCGCGGATAAATAAAATCGACAGCAGTACCTTCGTACGCTCGCCGTAGCTTAACGTCGAGTAGGGGCGGTAAAGCAGTCCCGGGTCGGCGTCGAGTAAGTTGAGCTCACGCGTTAGACGCCACATCTCAAAGTCCGGCATGATGCTCTCCGCAATCTCAAGCGGCGTATCGTCCGGATTTTCCACCTCAAACGGGAAATACTCAAAGTTGACCGAAGCAGAAATGGTGCCGCTGTACGCGTATTTTCCGAGCAGCAGGTTTAAAAACGTCGTTTTGCCTCTGCCGTTGCGCCCGATAAAGCCGCACCGCCAGTTTGTATCCATGGAAAAAGACGCGTTTTCAAAGACGTTATCAAAGCTGCCTTCATAGCCGAAGGTCAGGTTTGACACCTGTATTAAAGACATAAATGTTCACCGTATTCTTTCCGAGCCTTATGCCGGATACGCGGTAACGGGGTAAGGCTCAATAGCCGAATACACCTTCGATGGATTCGTCGTTTATGATCCAATCCTGAACATCTATCTCTCTGAACCGATCGTGGTCATCGCGCACGATGACCCGTGCAATGCCTGCGTTGATGACCATGCGCTTGCACATGGAGCAACATACGGCGTTTTTTATATAGTCGCCGGTAGAGACCTCCTTGCCGACAAGATACAGCGTGGCGTCGATCATCTTATCGCGCGGGGCGCTGATGATGGCGTTTGCTTCCGCATGTACGCTGCGGCACAGCTCATAGCGTTCACCGCGGGGAATATTTCTTTCCACGCGCACGCATTTGCCGATATCCGTGCAGTTTTTTCTTCCGCGCGGCGCACCGACATAGCCGGTGGAGATCACTTCATCATTTTTTACGATCACAGCGCCGTAGTGACGTCGAAGGCATGTGCAGCGCTGGGAAACGGCCTCAGCCAGATCCAGATAGTAGTTCGTTTTATCTCTCCGATGGATATCATTCTCCACGAAGAACACCTCACTTTGCATTCAGGCACTCCGCAATCGGAAACTACACATATACGACTGCGTATCATCGTTCGCTTTTGCGCAAAACCGCAGGGGAGACACCATAATTATTAGAATATATTGTAGCACATTGCATTTTGAACTTCAACCCCGTTTCCGGGTGTTTTGTGAAAAAGCGCGTAAGCGCCTGCAATAAAACCTTTTCTGCCGTCTTTACATCCCGTCGCCAAAATGGTACAATATATTATATTAAAGAACAAATTCAGGAGCTGTTTATGGGCGGCAATTTTTTGGGCGGCGCGGTGGCGCTGCTGTATTTTCTGATGTTTCAGCTGTGCGGCGTAACACTTGCCGCATGCTTTTTAAATAAAGAGCGGCGATATACACAAATAATTCTCGGCAGCGCCGCGGGCAGCGTGCTTTTAATGTGGCTGCCGTCGTTGTGGGCATTTCTGTTTTCGTTCAGTATCACAGCGCATGTTTTGGCGCTCATCTCACTGCTTTTGCTGACGGTTGGCGCTGTGTTCTTAAAGCGTCCGAAGCTGCTTCCGAATGATTTTCCCGGCAAACACAAAGCCTTCTGCCGTGCAGAACGCACACTGCTTTTGCCGCTCGGCTTGTGGCTGCTGTTCGTGTTTTTGGTGCTGCACAGCTTCCGTTACCAAAACGGCGAGATCTGGTCGAGTCAATGCACCTACGGCGACATGAGCATGCACCTCGGGTTCATCACGAGTATCGCGGAGCAGAAAACATTTCCGCCCATGTATTCCATTTTGCCGGGCGTGAAGCTTTCGTATCCGTTCTTGTCGGACAGCATTTCTTCAAGCCTATATTTGCTCGGTGCGCCGCTGCGCTTTGCGTATGTGCTGCCGATGCTTTTTGCCGGGGCGCAGGTGTTTTTCGGCGCACATCTTTTCTGGCAACGCTGGCTGCGTGATAAAGCGAAGACCGCGTTAGCGGAGATTTTGTTTTTTTTAAACGGCGGCTTCGGCTTTGCGTATTTCTTCCCGAATCTGCAAAACGGAACAGATAATTTTACCCGCATTTTCACATCGTTTTATGAGACACCCACGAATCTTGTCAATCAAAATATCCGCTGGGTGAACGTCATTGTGGATATGCTCATCCCGCAGCGCGCAACGCTGTTCGGCTGGGCGGTTTTATTCCCGCTTTTATACGTGCTGTACCGCGCCGTTTATGAGCACTGCGAACGGTATTTCATCATTGCCGGTATTTTTGCAGGCGGACTTGTCATGATTCATACGCATTCATTCCTCGCGTTCGGACTCATTTGCGGCGTGTGGCTTTGCTTTGCACTGTGCCGCAGAGTGTTCCGGGGCAGCAGTGCTCATGTGCAGTTTACCGCAAAAGTCGCTGCACTCGTTTTGATGTTGCTCGCGTTCAGCGCGCAGTTCGTCACGCCGAAGCTCATCTCGCGCGAATCATCCGTGTTTCTGTATCTGGTTTTGGTTTGTGCCGCAGCGTTTGTTTTGTTTGTGCTCGCACTGCTCACCGTGGCGACCCGCAAGGGTTTTGGCATACAGCTTGTAAAAACGTGGGGCGTATTCCTGCTCATCGCACTGCTGCTTGCCGCACCGCAGCTTTTCACGTGGACATTCTCGCAGGCGAGCGGAGACAGCTTCATGCGTGGGTGGTACAACTGGGGCAATTTGCAGGACGGCTATTTGTGGTTCTATCTTGTGAATCTCGGCGTCACGGCGCTGTTGTTCCTGCCTGCCTTTTTCACGGCAGATCAGCGTCATTTCACAGTCTGCGCTCCCGCAACCGTCATTTGGTTCATTTGCGAGTTTGTCGTGTTCCAGCCGAATACCTATGATAACAACAAGCTGCTTTACGCCGCGTATTTTCTTGTCTGCGGCGTAGTCGCTTCATATATGGTCGAGATTTACCGCCGCCTGCGCACACTGCCGGGCCGCCGCGCATTGGCTGTCGGCGCGCTCGTGCTATGCGTGCTTTCTGCGGTGCTGACCATCGGCAGAGAGAGCATTGCGGGCTATTGCTTATACGGCGACAGTCAGCTCAAAGCAGCGGAGTACATTTATGAGAACACCGAGCCGGAAGACACCGTGCTCACCGATATGCGCCATAACAACGAGATCGCGGCGCTGACGGGCAGAAACATCGTCTGCGGCTCCACAAGCTACGTGTATTTTCACGGGCTCGATTACACCGAGCGCGAAACGGACATGCAAAGTATGTTCTCCGCACCGCAGGTAAACTGTGCGCTCTTTGAAAAATACAGTATTGATTACATCCTGGTCTCCGCTTACGAGCGCAATAACTTCACCGTGAACGAAGCGGAGATCAAAGCGCTGTTCCCGTGTGTCTTTGACGAAAACGGCGTGCAGATCTATAAAGTGACATTTTAATTGAAAGGATATCCCTATGCAAAGACTTTCCGATATATCCACCATTCGAGCCGTCATGGAAAAGAACGGCTTCAGCTTTTCCAAGGCGCTCGGTCAGAACTTTCTCATCAATCCCTCCGTCTGCCCGCGCATGGCTGAGATGAGCGGCGCGGCAGACTGCGCAGGCGCCATTGAGGTCGGCCCCGGCATCGGCGTTTTGACCTACGAGCTTTCGCAGGTCGCAAAAAAAGTCGTCACCATCGAGCTTGATAAGCGCCTGTTGCCCGTTCTAGACGAAACACTTGCCGACTGCGATAACGTGAAGGTCATCAACGACGACGTGATGAAGATCGACCTGCACCGCGTCATCGAAGAAGAATTTAACGGGGAAGAGGTCGCTGTGTGTGCGAACCTGCCGTATTACATCACGTCGCCGGTCATCATGAAGCTTTTGGAAGATCGTTTGCCCATCACGAGCATCACGGTTATGGTACAAAAAGAAGCGGCAGAGCGTTTGTGTGCACAGCCCGGCACGCGCGAGTGCGGCGCTGTCAGTGCGGCCGTGCAGTATTACGCCGAGCCAGAAATTTTGTTCGAGGTCAGCCGCGGCAGCTTTATGCCCGCACCGAATGTGGATTCCGCCGTTATTCAGCTGCGTATTCGAAAAGAACCGCCTGTGGATGTGCACGATGAAGCACTTTTCTTCCGCGTTATTCGCGCTGCGTTCGCACAGCGCCGCAAAACGGCCGTCAATTCCATTTCCAACACACTGCATATGTCGAAACAGCAAGTGACAGACGCATTTGAGCAAGCCGGGGTTCGGGCAAATTCCCGCGCCGAAGCACTCACGCTGCCGGAGTTTGCCGCTGTTGTCAATCAGCTTGCCGATTAAGGAGATGCTTTTATGAACATGAACAAAAATGTACTTGAGCATATGGATAAAGCCGCATATATCATTTTGCTGTGCATCGCCGCCGTTGCCGTGCTCGTCTCCATGGTCACAGGGCCGCTCGGCTACAAAAGCCTTTCCATCGGCGCTGCCGTAAGCGCCGCCATCATTGCCGCTGCGCTCCTTTGGCACACGCTCCGCGCCGCCGCACCGAAATACAAACGATAAAATTTTCCGCATAGCAAAAGCCCCGCAATTACCGAACCAATCGGTTTTGCGGGGCTTTCTGGTTTATAGTTTAAATAACGCCGAGCTCTTTCAAGGCGCGGTAAATGCCGTCGTTGTCCACATCCGTTGTCACATAATTTGCAGCCGCTTTGGCTTTTGCACAACCGTTGCCCATCGCAACGCCGAAGCCGACATCGCGCAGCATGTCCACGTCGTTCGGACCGTCGCCGAACACGAGAATTTCATCGTTTCTTATCCCGTAATGCGCCGCCATTGCCTGAATGCCGATTTGCTTACCGCCGTTTTGCGGAAGAATATCATAGCAGTAACCGACAGCATGCGTGATACGTACATGCTTCAACGGCAAAATACGCGGCAAATAAATTTCCGGGTCGTATACCATAAGCTGATACACTTCGTGACAATCTGCACGCGATATATCGTAAACGCGCGGGGAGGGAAGATTATGCCGCAAAAAGTGATCTTCAATCTGTTTCGCCGGAGTTGCGGCAAAGCACTCGCGCCCCTCGGCGATCAGGCAGGGGAAAGGCTCCTCTTTTTGCAGCTGCATCAAAAGGCGAATGTCTTCCGGGTCGATCGCCAGCGTATGTAAAACCTTGCCGTTTTTATCGAAGCAATATTGCCCTGTCATCGCGGCAAAGCCGTCAAAATCAAAATAATCACGCAGGAAATACGTCATTGGCGTCACACGACCCGTTGCAACGAATAACAAAACGCCATTTTCACGCGCCTTTTTTAGTGCATGCAGCGTCGAAGGCGGCATACGTTTATCCCGCCCGAGCAAAGTGCCGTCAATGTCAAAGAAAATGGCGCGAAAAGACATGGTACCTCCAAAAGAAAAGGCTTTCGCGCGGAAAGCCTTTTAGAAATTTATGCTCTCTCTTTGTATTTTTCTACGATAAGATTTGCGCACTTGTAAATGTCGCCGCCGCCAAGCGTTAAAATGAGGTCGTTTTCCTTAGCGTGCGTCATCACATAATCCGCAATCTCCTCAAAGCTGCCAAACCAGCAGCTGCCGGGAATCTTCGCCGCAAGGTCGCTTGTGTGAATGTTATACGTGTTCGTCTCGCGCACGGCGAGAATTTCCGTCATCACAACATGCTGGGGGATGGAAAGCGCCTTTGCAAAATCATCCAGCAGCATTGCAGTGCGGGAATAAGTGTGCGGCTGGAACACCGCCCAAACCTCATGGTAGCCCATGCGCACGGCAGCGGAAAGCACGGCGGAAAGCTCTGTCGGGTGGTGCGCAAAGTCGTCGGCAACGGTCACGCCTTCAAATTTGCCTAAAATCTCAAAACGACGGTGTACGCCGGAGAAGTCCTCAAGCGCCTTTTTGATGTGCTCGCCGTCCACATCCATGCCATGTGCCGCAGCGGCAGCCGCCAAAGCGTTCATCATGTTGTGCTCACCCGGCACGCGCAGGCTCACGCGGCAAACGCGCTCGCCCTTATACATAACGGTAAAGTCTTCGCAGACCGTATCTTCTTCGTTGAGCTCCGTCACGTAGTAATCGCTTTTATCCGTTCTGCCAAATGTGACAATCTCCGCATTCGTAATGCCCTCTACGGCGCGCATGGCGTTGGCGTTATCTGCATTGACGATGATGCGCTTTGAGGTCTGCAAGCAGAACTGATGGAACGACTTCACAATATTATCAAGCGTGCCGAAATAGTCGAGATGATCGGCATCGATATTTGTGATGATGCTGATGGCGGGGTGGAGCTGCAGGAACGTATCGACATATTCACACGCTTCGCAAACAATGTCCGCACTTTTGCCGACTCTGCCGTTGCCGTTGATGAACGGCAGCTTGCCGCCGATGACGGCGCTCGGGTCACGTCCGGCTTCAATCAAGATCTGCGTGAGCATACCGGTCGTCGTCGTTTTGCCGTGCGTGCCGGAAACCGCAATAGGGTTTGCAAACTTCTTCGTCAAAAGGCCGAGCATCACGGAACGCTCCAACGTCGGAATACCCTTTGCACGCGCCGCAACAAGCTCCGGGTTATCCTGCTTTGCAGCCGCCGTGTACACCACGACCTCCGCATCGCCGATGTTTTCCGCGCGGTGACCCATGTGCACCGGGATGCCGTAGCTGCGAATGCGCGCGAGCGTGTCGGATTCATTGATGTCGCTGCCGGTGATGATATAATCCTTGTGGTGTAAAATCTCCGCCATAGGGCACATACCGGAACCGCCGATGCCTACAAAGTGCAGACGACGTACGGTATCGAGCAGGTTAACGTTTTTATCGGTCGTATTATTCTGATTCGTCATAACGAAAGAGTCCTTTCTGAATTGGCTTCACGCAAAACTTGTTTTGCGAAATTATCTGAAATTATGTAATACACTGTGTTATATCTCAAAAACATAGCTATGCGTCCGAAATCGCATACCCATACATATATATTATACCGCCAACGGGCAGAAAAATAAATAGCAAATTCAAAAAAGTATAAAAAAGTCTTTCAGGGCGCACAAAAGCCGCCCGTTTCCATAAAATGAAGCGGATGATAATTTGAAAGGTGGGGGAAATATGCCCATGATCAATACATTCGGCGTCATCGGCGGCGATGAGCGCATGAAATATTTGGCGCAGTCCATTGCTGCGGACGGTTACCCCGTGTGTGTCTGCGGTTTGGAAAAGCTCGGCACCTGCCGCGGCGCAGCAGAATGCGACCTGCCGCAGCTCGCTCATCCTTTTGCCGCTGCCCGCAACAAAGGACGGCCTGTTTTTAAACGCGCCGTATGCCGAAAACGAAATTCGTTTAGATGACGATTTTGCGCGTCTTTTTATGCACAAAACGGTGTGCGGCGGCATGCTTCAGCGTCTGACCGCTTCGTCTTCCCTGTGGCGTGAGATTGAGCCCGAAGACTACTACCGCCGCGAAGAGCTTGCCGTCGGCAACGCGATCCCAACGGCAGAGGGCGCAGTCGGCATTGCGATTCGCGAATACCCCGGCACGGTAAACGGCGCAAAATGTCTCATCACGGGGTTCGGACGCATCGGGAAAAATCTGGCGATTATCCTGCGCGGTATGGGTGCAGAGGTATTCTGCGCAGCGCGCAAAAAGGCCGATCTCATGCAAATGCGCGCGTTCGGCGTGCAGCCGTTGACGTACCGCGAGATCAGCAGAAGGTTCGATCTCATTTTCAACACTGTGCCCGCAAAGGTTTTGACTTCGCCTGTGCTCATGCAGCAAACGCGCGATACGCTCATCATCGAGCTCGCCTCCGCACCCGGCGGCATCGATTTGAAGCATGCGGAAGAATTGCACCTGCATGTCATCGACGCGCCCTCGCTGCCCGGCCGCGTCGCGCCGAAGACGGCGGCGGAGTATATCAAAGAGGCGGTCTACAATATTTTGGAGGAGTAGTGATCGACATGCCCACGCTTGCCTTTGCCATGTGC
>OIDV01000832.1_pt1 | contig 10094 bp, 10 predicted proteins | sample 1581661 | NCBI WGS metagenome assembly OIDV01 (sample SAMEA3882516, study PRJEB24775) | human gut metagenome | biome: human-associated habitat; feature: intestine environment; material: feces | place: Netherlands | collected 2009/2010
GCTGCCGCACCTCGCTCGCCGTATCGGCACTTAGAATTATGCGGTATTGCCTAAGCATAGCAAAAGGCGCGTGCCTTGCCCCCATGGGCTGGCACGCGCCTTTTTGTTTTTATTATCCGCAATTTTAATTTTGGCGGCAGGGAGCCACCCCTCTGGACGCGAAGCGGCCTGAGGGGCGGTTTCCCGCTGCCAGGCTAAAAATTTGCAGGGAACGACACCTGCATCGTCCCGCATGACGGGCTTTGCCGGGTATTTCACTTCATCACCCGGCGCACACCTGCGGGCGCATACTGTGCGCCCCTTACGGTCTCTACAGGGGAAAACGGCATTTGCTGAACGGTGCCCCTGCTCATTTTCTCAAAACGCCTTCAATTCCACCCCGGCTGCCTGCAGGGCCGCGCCGATCTTTTCTACAAAGGCCAGAGCCTTGGGGCCGTCGCCGTGTACGCAGACGGAATCCGCCTGGATGGCAATGTCCGTACCGTCGTTGGCAGTCACTTTGCCCTCGGTTACCATGCGGATCACACGGGCAATGGCTTCGTCCTCATCCTCAATCATGGCGCCGGGGGTTCCGCGGGGCACAAGGCTGCCATCCGGGCGGTAGCCGCGGTCGGCAAACACCTCATTGGCAACCGGCAGGCCGATGGCCTGGGCCGCCTTGACCATCTCGCTGCCGGAAAGCACCAGCAGCACTGCGCCGGGGGCGCTCTCCTTCACCGCGGCGCAGATGGCATCCGCCAGCGCGCGGTCCTTGCCCGCCATGTTATACAAAGCGCCGTGGGGCTTTACATGGTGCAGCGGCACACCGGCGGCATCGCAGAACGCTTTCAGCGCACCGATCTGATACTGCACACAGGCCTTGGCTTCCGCCGGGGTCAGCTTCATCTGGCGGCGGCCAAAGCCCTGCAGATCAGGGAAACCGGGGTGCGCCCCCACCGCCGCGCCGCTCTGTTTGCACAGCGCCACGGTGCGCTGCATCACCAGCGGATCGCCTGCATGGAAGCCACAGGCCACATTGGCCGATGTGATAAACGGGATCACCTTTTCATCCATTCCGATGGTATACGCGCCAAAGCTTTCGCCCAGGTCACAGTTCAAATCAATATGCGGCATGGCTCAATCCTCCACTTTCAGGCATAAGGCAATGCTTCTGCCCCGCAGGGGCGCACAGTGTGTACCCCTATGGTTTTTACTATCTGCTCTTAATATTTCAGCTCCACATTTTTTACGTCGGTCACAAACATGTGCCCCGGCGCATGGGTGATGCAGAACTCCGGCTTGGAGTGCATCACAACGTTCTGCGGGGTCACGCCGCAGGGCCAGAACACCGGTGTTTCGCCGGGGTTGATGGTCACGGCATCGCCGTAATCCGGGTGAGCCAAATCATGGATGCCGATGGCTTCCGGCTCACCGATTTGCACCGGCATACCGTGAACGCGGGGCATCCCGGCCGTAATAGCAACCGCCGCCGGTATCTTTGCATAGGGAATGGGCCGCATGCTGACCACCATGTTTCCGCTGAACACCCCCGCCGGGGTACAGGGAATGTTGGTGTTGTACATCGGCACATTCACGCCCTCTTCGATCTGGCGCACCGGGATGCCCGCTTCCAGCAGTTCAGATTCAAAGGAGAAGCTGCACCCGATCAAAAAGCTGACCAGGTCGTTCCTCTCCTCAAAGAATTTGCTCACATCGGTGTATTCCCCGGTCAGCTCGCCGTGTTCGTACACCCGGTAGCGCGGGATATCGGTAGCAATATCGCTGCCTTTGCCAAATTGGGCAAAGGTTCGCTCGCCTGCGTCCGCCACTTCCAGCAGCGGGCAGGCTTTGGGGTTGCGCTGGCAGAACAGCAAAAAGTCCCACGCCAGCGCCTTGGGCAGCACCACAAGGTTGCCCTGGGCATAACCGTTGCACATGCCGGTGGTCGGGCCGGTCAGTTCGCCCTTGCGGATCAGCCCGCGCAGGTCGGCCGGTTTCATGGCTGCAAAGTCCATTATTTCATCCGCTCCCTGATTTTGTCAAGCACGGCCGCCTGCGCCCTGGCTCCTGCAACAGCCTGCGCCGCGGTCACATATTGGAACGCCAGCTTTTCGCCGGGGCGCAGCTGCGCCATGGCCGAAAGGTCAGCGCTGATGACGGTTGCAATTTTGGCATACCCGCCGGTGGTCTGGTGGTCAGCCAGCATCACAATGGGCTGCCCGTTGGCCGATACCTGCACCGAACCCGCCACAATGCCGTCCGATACAATGTCCGACCCATCCACAGTCTCGATCTGCGGCCCCTGCAATTTGCAGGCCATGCGGTCACAGTCTGCTGTCAAAGCATATACCCCGTGTACAAATGCGGCCTGCCCCACTGCGGTAAAGGCATCGGTCTGGGGGCCGGGCACCGCACGGAACAGCGGCAGCTTCCGCCCGCCCAAAAAGCGCCACGGCCTTGCGGGGGTGCGCGCCGTGCCCAGCGGGCGGTTTGCCCCTTTGGCGCAGATCTGCTGCCAGCGCTGTTCCACCATGGCGGGTGCCGCCCCAATGGGCAGCACATCCCCAGCTTTCAGTGCGCGGCCATCCAGCCCGCCCATCCGGCATTTTAAGTCGGTGGAGCGGCTGCCCAGCACGGGCGGGGTATCCACGCCGCCAAACACGGCCAGGTAGCCGCGCAGCCCGCTGCGGGCCGCGCCGATTGCCAGCACCTGCCCCGCGCGGGCCAAAAGCGGCGTATAGGCGGGCACCGGGCGGCCATCCAGCGCGGCGGGCATATCGGCCCCCGCCAGGGCAAAAACAGCGTCCCCGTCAAACTGATACTTGCCGCCCTGCAGGGTCATTTCCAGCACGGCGGCACCGGCTGCCTGGGGGTTGCCCGCCAGCAGGTTGGCGGTCCGCATAGCGTAACCATCCGCCGCTCCACAGGTGCGGAACCCCCGCGCGGCATAGCCGGTGCGGCCTGCATCCTGCACGGTGGTCAGCGGGCCGGGGCTTATCACATGCAAGTTCACAGTGCCGCCCCCTGTTCTTTCTGGATGGTTTCAAACTTTTCCGGGCTGATGGGCACAAACCGGATGCGGTCCCCCGCCGCGTAAGGCAGTTTGCCGCCGCCAGCCGGGTCAAACAGGCGCAGCGGCGTGCGGCCGATCAGCTGCCACCCGCCGGGGGAAGCCAGCGGGTAGATGCCCGTCTGCTTGCCGCCAATGCCCACCGCCCCCGCGGGGATCTTGGTGCGCGGGGTCTGCAACCGGGGGCAGACAATGCGTTCATCCATGCCGCCCAGGTACGGGAACCCCGGCAGGAACCCCAGCATAAAAATGCGGTAGTCCCGCCCGCAGTGGATGTCGATGACCTGCTGTTCAGTCAGCCCGGCGTGCTGTGCCACAAAGGCCAGGTCGGGGCCGTAATCTCCGCCGTAACACACCGGCACCTCCACCAGCCGCCCGGCCGCGGTGCTGCTAACCGGGGGCAAAGCGTCCCACAGGCGGCGCAGCGCGGGGATCAGGGTATCGGCATCGGTCTGCAAAGGGTCCAGCGTGACCAGCAGCGCCGCATAGGTGGGCACTGTTTCCACCACGCCGGGCAGCTGCGCCGCCTGCACAGCGGCATCCAGCGCCATAACCTGCGCGTTCACCTGTTCACTGATCTCACTGCCGCAGACGGCCAGCACGCCGCTGTCCCCCACGGGGGTAAACTGGATCATAACAAAAATCCCCTTTGCGTCCGGTATTTTAGGGCTGGTCAGTAAGTGTGCTGCACCTTTAGGTTCGCGGGCGCACATTGTGCGCCCCTACGGTTCCTAAACGTGCCGTTTTGGGTTCACTGCTTCCTGACCAAGGCCAATGTGCCTATTATAGCACAACCTGCTTTATGCCTGCTCAAAAAATTTCTTTGCCAGCACCGGGCCAAACCAGTGGTCCGAATTGTGGGAATACCGCACCGCATACGCCGTGCACTGCCGCATCATGCTGACAATGCCAACGTTCATGCGGGTATCAAACCCATCCACACCCGGCAGCAGCGAGCCTGTCATATCGATCATGCCATTGCGGGAAAGCACCCGCATGACCTCGCTTTCCATCTCCTCCCGGTGCAGGATGTCCATATCCTTTTTCAGGTAGGCCAGCGCGGCCATCAGCGCATAGCAGCCCCAGTCAGAGCAGGTTGCCGTGATGATGTTATCGGTGCTGCTTGCGGCCAGAATGCCGCCGCAGCAGCCGTCCTGGCATTCGCCGGGGGCGGTGAAGGGCACATATTTTTTAATGTGCTCCCCAATGGTGCCCATGCCGATCTCATTGCCCAGATCGCCGATGGCCACATTGGGCACGCCGCGGGCGCGCAGTTCGTTCCACAGCACATCGCTTTTGGCTTCCAGTGCGGTCACATCCTTGCCCACCGCATTGTGGTAAACACCCTTGGCGTTGCCGCCGCAGGCTTCCACCGAGATCACCGCTGCGGGTAAAATCTTATCCGCCAGCGCTTTGGCCTGGGCGGGGGCTTTGGCCTTATCTTTGGTAAAGGCCACAACGCCAAGGCTCAGCGGCAGCTCCATGGCGGTATCCAGATCCTCATACACATGCAGACCCACCACATTGCCGCATTTCTTAAAGGCTTCCACACTGTCCTGCGGGCAGACGATGATCGGCTTTGCCCCAAAGGCCAATACCAGAGACCGCGCCAGCAGGATCGCGCTGACAGAACCGTCCATTTCCGGCACCTTGTGGGGCAGCAATACAAACCCGACCAGGATATACACCGGGTCGCCGGGGTGGATGGCTTTGCACAACGCTTCGGCTGCGTGCATGGCGGTCGGCTCCCCGGTATATGCCCGGCTGCCCGCGTACAAAATGCGGCACACCCCGTAACCGCGGGGGTCCAGACACATGATGGCATCCAGGTTTTCGCCTACATTGCGTTTTTCCAGTTCGTCACGGGTCATGGTGTTTTCCCCCTTTTCAGCCCCACAGACTTTCGCAGCCGGTATAGTCATAGAACTCTTTCAGCACTTCGTCCTGGATGGCTTTCAGGGTAGCGGGGTCCTTGCCGCCGGCGGGCTTGCCCTCAAACTCGCAGGCATGCAGACAGAAGTTGGAGGAGGAGGTCACGATGATCTCATCCGCATCGCGCAGGAAATCCACCGTGAACGGTTTTTCCATCACGGTAATGCCCAGGCGGTAGCAGGCCTGCAGCATATGGGTCTTGGCAATGCCGCGCAAAATCAGCTCATCGTTCGGGTGGGAATAGAAAATCCCGTCTTTCAACACCGAAACGTTGGAGTGCGCACATTCCGTTACAATATCCCCGCGGTGGAACACGGTCTCGCTCATGCCGGCCAGCTTGGCGCGCTGGGCGGTCATAACGCTGGGCAGCAGGTTCAGCGTTTTGATGTTGCAGTGGTAAAAGCGAGTGTCCTCCTCAGAGTTCAGGCGGATGGGCTTGTCGGGGTCGTTCAGGGTGTTGGGCCGGATGGAAACCCACAGCTTGCCGGGCACGCCTTCCTCATACACATGGTTGCGGGGCTCCACACCGCGGGTGACCTGCCAGTATACAAAGTTGACCTTGCTGTCCACCTTGGCCAGCAGGTCGGTCAGCAGCCTGCCCAGCTCGGCCTTGCTCATCGGGATGTTGATATCCAGTGCCTTGGCGCTGGTAAAAAAGCGGTCCAGGTGGTCCTGCAGCAGGTATACCTTGCCGTTCGCGCCAACGGTGGCATCGTAGCAGCCATCGCCAAAAAAGTGAACGCGATCATTGAACGGCACCATCAATTCTTCCGGTGCGCCGATTTTGCCATCATAATATGCAATGGATTCCATTTTTCCTTACTCCTCTCATCTTGGTTGCCTTTATGTTCAGCCGTTATTTGGCTTTCACATCAAATTTCAGTTCAATCACTTTTTTAATCAGCTCCACGCAGTTATCCAGCCCAATGGCGGCGGAATCCAGGCAGAGGTCATAATTTTCCACCCGCTTCCACTGGCGGCCGGTGTGGTATTTGTAATAGCTTTCACGGTAGCGGTCCAGCTTGTCAATATAGTGCTTGGCCTGGCTGCTGCCAATGCCCTGGCGCTTCATCTCGCGCTCCACACGCCAGTCATAGGGGGCATCCACATACACGGTCAGCACGTTGGGCTTATCCCGCAGAACAAAGTCCGCCGCGCGGCCCACGCAGATATAGCTTTCCTCGTTCAGCAGCTCCCGCAGCACCTTGGCCTGGTAGTTGAACAGGTTTTCATCGCTGATAAAGTTGCCGCTTTCCGGCGGGATGATGCTGCCGTCATACACCCGTTCCGAAACCCGGTACAGCATGGTTTTGCGGGTGTTCTCATCGGCGTGGGCAAACAGTTCCTCGCTGATGCCGCTGTCCTCTGAGGCAAGGCGCAGCAGCTTGCGGTCATACAGGTCAATGTCAAATGCCTTTGCCAGCTGCTTGCCAATGTAGCTGCCGCCGCCCGAACCACAGGTGCGGGTAATGGCGACTGCAAAATACGGATAATTGGGATACATTTTCCACCCCTCCTTACTGGCCCAGATAGGCTTTCTTCACGCGCGGGTCGTTCAGCAGATCCGCGGCGTTGCCCTCAATGCTGATGTTGCCGGTTTCCAGCACATAGGCGCGGTCCGAGATGGCCAGCGCCATCTTTGCGTTCTGTTCCACCAGCAGGATCGTGATGCCCTGCTTGTTTACTTCCTGAATGATGGCAAAGATCTCTTTGACCAGCAGGGGCGAAAGGCCCATCGAAGGTTCATCCATCAAAATCATTTTGGGCTTTGCCATCAGGGCGCGGCCTACGGCCAGCATCTGCTGCTCGCCGCCGGAAAGGGTGCCCGCCAGCTGGCGGCGGCGCTCTTCCAGACGGGGGAATCGCTTATACACATCCTTCATCGTCTCTTCCATCCCGGCCGGTTCGGCATAAGCGCCCATTTCCAGGTTTTCTTCCACCGTCATCTGGGGGAAGATATGCCGCCCTTCCGGCACATGGGCCAGCTTGTAGGTAATGATCTTGCTGGGTTCCGCCTTGCGCAGGTCGTGCCCGTCAAACATCACGCTGCCGGACGCAGCTTTTTCCAGCCCGGTAATGGTGCGCAGGGTGGTGGTTTTGCCCGCGCCGTTTGCCCCGATCAGGGATACGATCTCGCCGTCATCCACATGCAGCGATATGCCGTTCAGCGCGTGTACCGCGCCGTAATTGACATGAAGGTCTTTTACTTCAAGCATCTGCTTCGACCTCCTCCTCTTTGTCTTTGCCCAGGTATGCTTCAATCACATGGGGGTCATTGGCGATCTCTGCCGGTGTGCCGGAAGCGATCGTGGTACCAAAGTCCAGCACCTGGATTCGCTCGCAGATTTTCATGACCAAACTCATGTCATGCTCGATCAGCAGCACCGATACCTTGAATTCGCTCCGGATATAATCAATAATCTCCAGCAGTTCCTCCGTTTCAGTCGGGTTCATACCGGCGGCCGGTTCGTCCAGCAGCAGCAGCTTCATGTTGGTGGCCAGCGCGCGGGCAATCTCCAGACGACGCTGCTCACCATAGGGCAGGTTGTCGGCCTCCAGGTCCTCCTTGCCGGAAAGGTGCACCACCTGCAGCAGCTCTTTGGCGCGTGCGGTGGCGGCGGCTTCCTGCTGCCAGTACGCCTTGGTGCGGAAGATGGCCTGCGGCATGTTGTAGGTCAGTTCTTCCAGCATGGCAGCTTTGACGTTTTCGATCACCGTCATTTTTTTGAACAGGCGGATATTCTGGAAGGTTCTGGCAATGCCTGCATGAACGATCTGGTGGGTCTTTTTGCCGTTCATCCGCTCACCATTCAGGTAAAGGGAGCCTTCGGTCGGCTTATACACACCAGTGATCAGGTTGAACACGGTGGTTTTGCCTGCGCCGTTGGGGCCGATCAGCCCCACCAGCTCGGATTCGCCGATTTCCATATTAAAATCATCCACGGCTTTCAGGCCGCCAAACTGGATGCCAAGGTGCTGGCATTTCAAAACGGGTTGTGCCATGGTTCAGGCCCCCTTTTCTGCTTTTGCTTTTACCGTGCCGCGGCCGGTCAGTTTTTCCAGCGCGCGGGTCAGGCTGAACTCCCACCGGCCAAAGATGCCGCCGGGACGGAACAGCATGACCAGCACCAGAACCACCGAGTAGGCCAGCATACGGTAGGTAGAAAATTCACGCATCAGTTCCGGTAAAGCGCTCAGGAACGCTGCGCCGATGATGGAACCGGTCAGCGAACCGGTGCCGCCGATGATCACTTCGCTCAACAGCTCTGCGGAATAGTTAAAGTTGAAGTTGGTGGGGATCATTGCCGTCATGTAATGGGCATAAATACCGCCGCCGATGCCGGCAAAGAATGCGCTGATGGCAAAGGTCATGACCTTGTAATAGGTCACGTTGATGCCGGAAGCCGAAGCCGCGATGTAGTCCTCACGGATGGCCTGCACGGTGCGGCCATATTTGCTGCGGACGAACAGGTACATGATGGTAACGCAGACCACCATGATCCAGAATACCCGCGGGAAGGTGGACAGCTTGAGGATGCCGCTCATTGTTTTACCGCCGCCGGTGATGGAAAAGTTGCAGAAGCAGACGCGGATGATTTCGGCAAACGCCATGGTGACAATGGCGAGATAGTCGCCGCGCAGGCGCAGCGCCGGGATGCCGACCAGTACGCCCATGATGCCCGCAGCCAGGCCGCCGACCAGCAGCGCGATCAGGAACAGCCCCAGATCCGAAAGCCCTTTGCCTGCCAGCGCGCCGGATACAATGGCGGAGACATAAGCGCCGACCGAAACAAACCCCGCATGCCCCAAGGAGAACTCGCCCATAAAGCCAACTACCAGGTTCAGCGATGTGACCATGATGATGGTGTAGCAGGCGGTGGTGCAGATGCCCTGAATATAGGTGGTGGAGGTGCCGAACGCATTGGCGGCGAACAGCCCTGTCAACAGGGCAAACACCAGCGCCACGCCCACAGCGTTCAAAAGATAGGAGCCTTTTATTTTTTTACTCATTGCTCTGCTCCCTCCCTTACACTTTTTCGCCGGTGTTCTTGCCCAGGATACCGGCGGGCTTGACCAGCAGGATCACGATCAATGTGCCGTAAGTAACGGCTTCGTACCAGCCGGGGGCAAACAGCTTGACAAAAATTTCAATCAGGCCGACCAGAATGCCGCCGATCATGGCGCCGGGGATGATGCCAATGCCGCCCAGAACTGCGGCGATGAAGGCTTTCATGCCCATCATGGAGCCCATATCGGTGGTAACGCGGGGGTAGGTAGAGCAGTACATCAGCGCTGCCACCGCCGCCAGACCGGAGCCGATGGCAAAGGTCAGGGTGATGATCTTGTTCACGTTGATGCCCACCAGGGTGGAAGCATCCTTATCCTGCGGGACGGCGCGCATGGCCTTGCCCAGCTTGGTCTTTTTTACAAACAGCTGCATGCAAAGCATCATCGCAACGCCGATGCCAATGGTCAGCAGCACGTTCAGCGGCAGCGATACCCCGCCGACCGTAATGGTGGGCAGGCTGAAAATAGCCTGCACGTTGTGCGGCTTGGCGCCAAACAGCACCATGGCCAGGTTTTCCAAAAAGATGCTCATGGCCAGTGCGGTAATCAAGGCGGACATGGGCCCGGCCTTGCGCACCGGGCGGTAAGCCAGGATCTCAACCAGCACACCAACCAGCGCGCACACCGCAACGGCCACAATCACGGCCATCCAGGCGGGCATTCCCGCATCGACCATCAGCGGGATGGTGTAAAACAATGTGTAAGCACCGATCATGATAAAATCGCCGTGGGCAAAGTTGATCATGCGGATGATACCGTAAACCATGGTGTAGCCCAACGCGATCAGCGCATAAATAGCGCCCTGGTTCAGGCCGTTGATCAGGCCCTGAACAAATAATGATGCAGTCATGGTCCATTCACCTTTCCTATCATTTTTTGTGAATGTTTGATTCGGGGGAATCAAAAAAATAAAAAAGTGCGCGCGGCTGCTTGCATTGCCGCGCGCACCATTGCGCCTTTGCTCTGGAGGGGGTGTTTAGGGGAATCTAAAAAACTTTAGGCAATACCGCATAATTCTAAGTGCCGATACGGCGAGCGAGGTGCG
>OIDV01000834.1_pt1 | contig 10057 bp, 11 predicted proteins | sample 1581661 | NCBI WGS metagenome assembly OIDV01 (sample SAMEA3882516, study PRJEB24775) | human gut metagenome | biome: human-associated habitat; feature: intestine environment; material: feces | place: Netherlands | collected 2009/2010
CCCTTTGATTTTTTCCCCGTCCGATACATTTAATTGGCAGCCAAAGCTATGTACATATGCTTTTGCACACGGGTAAGAAACTGCTACGATTTTCTGCACCCGTTCGGTACAAGCCTGTATGGACATGGTTTTCTGTAAATTTGTCGTTTCCTGCATAGTAACCTCTCTTTTTCTACATGACATTATTGTTATTATAGCATAGCGTTCTTTTTTTTTCAAGCGTTTTCGCCGGAAAAAATAAAAATTTTATTCGTATGTTTCAGAATCTGTCCAGTTTCCGGAATCTGCTCCAGAATCAAAATCGGTTTCTTCTTCGGTTTCCTCTGTGGTTTCCTCCGTTGCAGCGGAAAAATCAGATTGCTGTAGCAGTTCCCGAATGGAATCCGGTATTGGCATCGTATCCATGATGGGATACACCGCATCCAGCAATTCCTGATAAACCGTAGAGGCAAGGTGAATACCATCCCCGCCGGAGTAATCCGGATTCATGTCTTGTGTATCGGGGTCAGCAACAATCGAATAGGCATCGAAATAGACCACATTGGGCTGCTGTAAATCGGCAATCATCTGTTCCAGACCGTCATTGAATTTCCGGATTTCTGCATTGTCGGTATAGTCACTATCTGATGCAACGGGTGTGATTCCAGCAACAATGATATTACTGTTCGGGCAGAGCTGCTGAATGGAGGAAATTGCCTCCTGATAATAGTTGATGTATTCTTCTTCCGTGCACATGTTGACATCATTCATACCCATAGACATATAAATGTATGCTGGCTGTCGTTCTTCGAGGGCATCCAATACATCGACTTCCTGCCCGTCATTGTCTGTAAAGGTGAATTCATGAATGTTCCGAATCCCGACCGAGCCTTGTGCCAGATTCTGTTCATCGGAAATATAGCCGTAGGCATTGAATCCATAGGCAATCGAATCCCCGACAACCGTCATCTTTTCTCCATAAATCGTGTGCAGCCGTTCTTTTTCTGCTGCGGACAAGGATTCCGCTGACTGTGCAGTGGTAGTTGTCACAGTCGTGGTTTCTGCTGTTGTTTCTGCTGCTGTCATGGTAGTGTCAGTTGTTTCTGTAATCTGTACTTCCGCAGCTGCCGGAACAACATTCTTTTTCATTCCAATCTGTCCAGTCAAATATAGTCCTGCAAACAGCATGACAATACAAACAATAACACCAAGTATTACACCGAAAATTTGCTTTTGTTCCATAAAAAATACCCCCTATAATTGTTCCAATTTGTTCTAGTCTTAAAATGTCGGCGGCAATCCGGCTGCCTGTCTTGCATAGTACGTCAGAATGCCGACTGCATCCACAACATCTACGATTCCATCTTGATTGACATCTGCCGATCTGGAATCAATCGTCACTGCAATTCCTGCTGCTGATTTCGCATAATACGTCAAAACCAGAACTGCATCAGTAACTTCAATCATGCCATTTCCGTCCACATCCCCCAGTTTGAATGCTGGTGCTGTGGTGGTCGTTGTCGAAGCGGATGTTGTTGCGATTGGCATAGTCGTTGTGGTTGCAGTTGTTTTGGATGTGGTAGATGTTGTGAGCATCGTTGTTGTAGTAGTAGTTGCTGTTGTCGTGGTGCTTCCGGTAACGCCTGTTGTCTGCGGAACATATCGCAAGGTCACCTGATTTTCTACTGTACGCACTTCATTGGAAATGCTTTCTTTCGGTACAGTTGCAACCACACCACCCGTCGTTCCTTCCAGCATGGTAACCGCATACCGATAGCAAGTCGTGTTGACTGTATCAGAAAAATGCGGGTCAAAAATCGCAATGTCTGTTTCGGTATAGACCGCTTCCGGTGTGCTTTCATCGGCAATCGTCAGCTGATACGTTGATACATACGAAGCCGTACTGAGATTATATTCACAGCAATCCAGATAAAAAACATATTCAGTGGTAGCTGCACCGGATTGTGTCGGGTCTAATACCACATCATAGTAAGCGTCCGAACCCTCCTGTGTCATCTTCTGAATGGTCACATGCACCTTTCGGCTGTCCTGCAAGACCACTCGAATGCTGCCATCTTTTGCCGTCAGCGAAGAAGCATACGGCATTTCAATCACAGCTGGTGTTTCTGCTGCAACCGCTGGCGTTGGCATTTGCCCCAAGAAGCCGACTGCCAGCAGACAACCAACTGCCCGTTGGAAACCTTTCATAACCTTCCTCCATTCTCCTGTTCTTTGTATCTGTTCGTTTCCTCAATTATAGCACATCTTCTGACGGTTGTACAGAGAAAAATTACAAAAAACAACATTTTCCTCGTATTTTTTTCAAATTTTGACTGCCATTCTCCGACGAATTCGGGCACTTCTTGAAACTTCAGCCATAAAATTTGACAAATACGATAAAAAGCATTGACAAACCGGAGAAATTTTTTTATACTATAAGGGAGCACTTTTGTTTTTTCACAAAATACAGGCTCGTGGGAGGAAATTATTTTCACAATTCTGCAAATTGCAGGATGAATCATCGAAGGAGGAATTTATGAAACATCAAAAAATGAACCGCATCTTAGCAGCCGCACTTTCCGCTGCTTGTCTGGTGCCATTTGCGGCAATGGTACCAGTGGACGCAGATGCTGCGGACATTATGAGTGCCCTTGAAATCACACAGGAAATGGGACTGGGCTTCAACATCGGTAACTCTTTGGACAGCACTGGCTATGGCAACTATGACGACATCACCAGTTTTGAAAAGTCCTATGGCAACCCAGCAGTGACCAAGGAAATGGTGGATACTATCAAGGCAAAGGGCTTTGATTCTGTCCGGATTCCGACCAGCTGGTTCCGCCACGTGACCAAGACCACCGATGAAAACGGCAATCCGGTCTACACGATTGATAGCCGCTGGCTGGAACGGGTCAAGGAAGTTGTTGACTATGCGTATCAGCAGGGCATGTATGTCATCCTAAACCTGCACCACGAAGAATGGATCAACCGTTCCGACTTTGCAACTGCTTACGAAGAAATGTCTCCGCAGCTGAAACAGATGTGGACACAGATTGCAACCTATTTTGCAGACTATGACCAGCACCTGATTTTTGAAGGCATGAACGAACCAAGAGCCGCAAATTCCGGTGCTCTGGAATGGAACGGAAACGAAGCTTGCTATGAAGTTGTCAACAAGCTGGACAATGATTTCATTGAAACTGTCCGCAGCGTGGATTCTCCTTACAAGGACACTCGTCTGCTGATGATTCCAGGCTATGCAGCTTCTGCATATTCTTCTATTTATGGTTATTTGGAAATACCGGAAAATGATAACTATATCGCTGCTTCCGTTCATGCATACTGCCCGTATAACTTTGCAATGGGTGACGGCGACCACATGACATTCTCTGACACCAACAAGACCGAACTGGACAAGATTTTCAAGGACATCCAGACTACCTTCACCAACGAAGATATTCCGGTTGTCATCGGGGAATTCAGTGCATCCAACTACAACAACACGGAAGCAAGAGTAGACTGGGCAACCTACTATTTGAATTGGGCAAAGAAACTCGGCATTCCGTGCTTCCTCTGGGACAACAATGCCATCAACAACGGCAGCAATGCTTCTGAAAGCCATGGATACTTAGACCGCAGCAGCTTACAGTGGTTCAGTGCATCCGAACCGGTCATTGATGCAATGCTTTCCGTTTTGGATGATTCTAGCGTAAAATGGGGTAGCGAACGTCACCTGCCGGAATACAAGCACAGCGACCTTTCCGATGCAACATCTGTCATTTATGAAAACGCTGACGGCGGTACTTTTGCCGCAGATTCCAATTATTTTGATGCACAGATGGTGAGCGGTTCAGAACTGAGCGAAGATGTGGAAATTGCCGTTCAGTATACGGACATCATGAATCCAGACTTGAACTTCATGGATAAAGAGTGGGGTAATTGGACAACGGTCGCTGCTTATGATGTAGATAAGGAAAAGGGGATTGCATATTTCAGCTATGCAGATATCAAGAAGGCATGGGGAGATCTTTCAACGCTGAACAGTGTCTGCGTTGGTACGGGCAACTCCAGCTCTCGGATTTATAAGATTGCACTGCTGCCAGCTGCAAAGTTGGTAGAACCAACTGACCCGACTGACCCAACCGATCCGACTGACCCAAGCGAAACCACAATCAAGGGGGACATCAACGGGGACGGTGTTCTGAATGTTGTGGATTTGATTGGTATGAAACGGCAGCTGTTCGATGTGATGTATGCACCGGGACTTGCAATGCCGCTGGAAAAATATGACTGGAACGAAGACCTGAAATTCGATTTGCTGGACGTTGTTGACTTCACAAAGTTCCTGATTCGCAAGGACTAAGTTTTTCTCTTTTTTGAGGATGTTTTTCAAAACCAAAAGCCGCCATTCACAGTGGAAATTCGCTGTGAATGGCGGCTTTTTTATGATGATTTTCTGTCAATGATAAAGTTCATTGCTTATTCGCCGAAATACCGCTTCAGCAGACCTGCAAATGCACAACCGTGTCTTGCTTCGTCCTTTGCCATTTCGTGAACAGTATCGTGAATGGCATCCAGATTCAGAGCCTTTGCCTTTGCTGCCAGAGCCTTCTTGCCTGCACAAGCACCGCTTTCCGCAGCAACCCGCATTTCCAGATTCTTCTTGGTGGAATCGGTTACAACTTCGCCCAGCAGTTCTGCGAACTTTGCAGCGTGTTCTGCTTCTTCATACGCTGCCTTTTCCCAGTACAGACCGATTTCCGGATAGCCTTCCCGATGTGCCACTCTTGCCATTGCCAGATACATTCCGACTTCGGAGCATTCGCCTTCAAAGTTCTGACGCAGACCTTCTACGATTTCCGGATCAACATCCTTTGCAACACCAACAAAGTGCTGGTCTGCCCATTCAGTCTTTTCTTCTTTCTGCTCTACAAACTTGCTTGCCGGAGCTTTACATACTGGACATGCTGCCGGCGGATTTTCGCCTTCATAAATGTAACCGCAAACCTGACATACAAACTTTTTCATATTCGTTCCTCCTTGAATCGTATTGACATGAATTTTTTTCTTTGTGCAGTCCGTTCTTGAACTGTGATTCTAGTATAGCACACCTTTTTCTGTTTGTCAATACTAATTCTCAATAAGAAACAAATTGTTTACAATTAGAATGCGATGTCCGTTGTGGTCGTGCTGGTTGTGGTGCTATCCGGGTCTTCTTCCGGCATCGTCAGCAAGCCCATTTCCAACTTTTTCATCATAATTTTATAAACGCTTTCGTTAATGCGTTCTTCGGAAATCGTACCATTCTCTACCGCATCACAAATACCGCTGACCGCATTGGAAAGATCCATCGGCATCAAAATCACATCCACTCCAGCGGAAACCGACTGGACTGCTGCGGTTGCTGGACTGTAATTTTCGGTAATCGCTGCCATGTTCTGTGCATCGGTGATGACAATGCCATTAAAGCCCAACGTGCCCTTTAACCAATCGGTAACAACGGTATAAGACATATCACTCGGCAGCTGGTCGCCGGCGGCGGTGGTAATCTGATGCCCTACCATCACGAAATCTGCTCCGGCATCAATGCCCGCCTGAAACGCCTTGAATTCCTCTTCTTTCAATTCGGAATAAGAACGTTCAATCAGGACAAAATCATCATAGTGGGTGTTGCCATCTCCAGCACCCAGCCCCGGGAAATGCTTTAAGGTTGCAGAAACACCCATATTCTGCAAGCCAGAAACAACACCCGAAACCATATCGCCAACAATATCCGGATCACTGCTGAAAATTCGGCTGCCCAATTCGTTATTGGGATTTAAATTGACGTCTGCAACAGGGGCAAAATCTACATTGAATCCGAACTGAATCAAATCAGAGCCAATGGTATTTCCGATGGCATACGCCTCTTCGGGGTTGTGCCGTTCGCCGTAATATTCCATATCATACAGCTTGGTTGTGCCGAGATTGTCCGCCACTCTGGCAACTGTTCCGCCCTCTTCATCTACGGACAAGAACAAGCCAACACCGGTTGTTTCCTGTGCATAATCCTGCATGGTGGAGAGCATTGAAACTGTCTGCGGAGCATCCTCCAGATTATCTGAAAAATAAATCAGTCCGCCAACCGGATAGGCTGTAAAGGATTCTTTTGACAGTGCACCAGCTTCTGTGACTGCCCCATTATAACCCGTCAACGACTCCGGCGTAACAATAAACATCTGACAAACTTTTTGCTCCAGCGTCATTCGCTCCATCAGCAATTCCACCAAAGAAGTATCCTCATATTCTTCGCCTGTTGTCGTGGGTGTTGTTGCTGCGGTCGTCAGAACGTCTGCGATTTGCGGAACGGTTGTGGTTTCTGCTGGCTGTTCTCCCTCAGAAACCGGAGCAGTTGTTACAAGATTGGTTTCTTCTGCGGTCGGAATTTCCTGCGTGGTGGATACTGGTTTTACAGTGTCGCAGCCACTGCCAGCAGACAGCATTCCAATGGCAATCATCAGCCATAAAAATTGTTTCTTTTTCATTGTTGTACCTCTCATTTCCTTCTTTTAAACTTCCCTTTTTTGCAAATTTGCATCTATGTCCAGTATACTGGATTTTTACAGTTTTGTCAATGTTTTTTGGATGGTTTGCGGATAATTTCGCCGATTTGGCAGATACTATTTCCGGAATCAGATAGGAGGAATTTTTTTATGAAACAAGCAGAAATTTCCGTCTTAAACGGACTGTATAAAAATGCTGCGGTCGGAAAAGATGCCATCTTTTGTGTTCTGGAGCACACCCAAGACCCCGACCTCCGAAAAGAACTTTGCACCCAGCTGGACTACTACGAAACCCAGCAGCAAAAAATCCGGCAGCAGATGAAAACATTCTATCAATACCCCAAAGAACTGGGCACGCTCGCAAAGGTTTGCAGCAGTGCCAGCATTCGCCTACACTGTCTGGGCGGTACAGACAGCCATCAAGTTGCAAAACTGATGGTGGAAGGAACAAACATGGGCTTGATTCAGCTTTCCCAGCTGATGAACCGTCACGCCAACCTGATGGACTCTGTCCGGAAACAAGGGGCAGAAATGATGCAGCAGGAAGAAGCGTACTTGAATCGTCTCAAGCCCTATCTCTAAGGAGGAATCGGTATGGAATACGAAAAACAACCGCAGACAACCACAGATGCTCCGGTAAAAATCTATCAGCCACAAGTCAAATCTGTGGCAGTTCGGCAACAGACTGGCTTTTTAGACCATGCCCCAGTTCGCATCTATGAAAAGCCGCCGAAACAGCAAGCATCCCCGTTTCCGCCAGCATTTCAATAAAACAAGCAGCATACAGCTGGAGATTGTTCCAACTGTATGCTGCTTTTCTTACGATTCTTTTTTTTGCTGGGCATTCTGGCACTGCTCACAATATCCATAAAGTACCGTTTTGGTATGGTCAATCTGGAAATGATGGTGGGCTGCAATGTGTGCCTGCATCTCATCCAGAAATGTACACTGTACATGGAACAGCGTTCCGCAGGAAAGACACTTCAAGTGAAAATGCTCCTGACACGTCGCATGTTCCCCCAGATACTGATAACACGCACTGGATTTTCCATCCAGAATATATTTCCGGAGAACGCCCTCTTCCGTCAACTGTTCCAGATAGCGGTAAATCGTCGCTGTTCCAACGGGTGTGCCGTTTTCTTCCAGCTGCTTTCCCAAGTCGGAAACGGTGAGGTGTTCGCCTGCACAGGTTTTCAGCAAATCAAGAATGCGTTCTTTTTGCTTTGTGTGATAACCCATTGTGCCAATTGCACTACTTTCAGTCTACGATGGTGACAGACTTCATCACCTGCGGGGTCAGCGGCTTGTCTGCATAGTCGGTCTGCACGCTTGCAATTTCATCCACAACATCCATGCCGGAAACGACCTTGCCGAATGCGGCATACTGTCCGTCCAGATGCGGTGCATCTTCATGCATGATGAAGAACTGCGAACCAGCAGAGTTCGGATTCATTGCCCGTGCCATCGAAATCACACCACGGGTGTGTTTGAGGTCATTCTTGACACCGTTTGCAGCAAATTCGCCCTTGATATTCCAGCCTGGGCCGCCCATGCCCGTTCCATCCGGACAGCCACCCTGAATCATAAAGCCCGGAATCACACGGTGAAAAATCAGGCCATTATAAAAGCCCTGCTTTACCAGCTTTTCAAAATTTTCACAGGTAATCGGAGCAATCTCCGGATACAGCTCCAGTTCAATTTTCTTTCCATTTTCCATTTCAATTACAACCATGATTGTTTCCTCCAGTCATTGTTAATGCTATTAGTGTAACACGTTTCCCGGAAAAAATCAAGTGCAAACCTCTGTATCTATGAAAATTTCTCATTTTTTCTGTTTGCCAGCAGCTTGTACAAACGCCTGAAAAATCTGCTGACTGGCAATATTTTTCTGGTAATCATATTCTGGATGCCACTGCACGCCCCACACAAACGCTTTCTCCGGCAGCCATACGCTTTCAATCAATCCATCTGGTGCAACTGCCATAGGCTGCAAGGCTTCCGCCAATTTCAAAATGCCCTGATGATGATAGCTGTTCACTGCCAATGTTTCTTGTTCTAACAATGCTGCCAACGGCGTTTCTGGCAACACTGAAACGGTGTGCACTGGCTGGTCATAGGGCGGTATTTGGTGATGGGAAATCGAACTGGAAACCTGCTCCGGTAAATCCTGATACAGCGTTCCGCCAAAGCAGACATTCAGAAGCTGAATTCCTCGGCAGATGCCCAGAACGGGAAAATCCTGTTGAAATGCCAGTTCCAGCAGCTGCAATTCCATCGTGTCCCGTTCCGGACTGCATTCGCCACAGCATGGCAGTGGTTCTGCCCCGTATAATTCCGGCTGGATGTCTTGTCCGCCCGTCAATAGAATGCCATCGCACAAATGACAGAGTTGTGCAATCCGGCTGGCATCGGTCGTCAAAGGCAACATCAACGGCAATCCGCCTGCCTGTAAAATCCCGTTGAAATAGCCGGGCAACATCCAATAACTTTCTTTTGCTGCATCTACTAATGGCGTTACACCAATGATTGGTTGTCGGTTCATCTGTCCCATCTCGCTTTCTACTCACAAAATCCCGACGAACGGGAAATGCCCACTCGTCAGGATTGTTTGTTCTATTTGGATTTTTATAAAGCCGTATCACCCGTTTCGTTTGTCCGAATCCGGATACATTCATCCACGGTGGAAATGAAAATCTTTCCATCTCCGACTGTTCCGGTATAGACACACTGTTTAATCAGCTTCAAAATCTCGTCCACTTCCGCATCTGGTACAACCGTCATCATATACACTTTTGGCAAGGTGTTCATCATAACTTCGCTGCCTCGGTGATAGGCAATCCAGCCGTGCTGGTTGCCGCAGCCGCTGACTTGATAGAAGGTTGCCCCCTTAATCCCTGCCCCCAGCAGCGTTTCTTTCAGTGGTTCTAATTTTTCCGGTCGGAAAATGACTTCAATTTTTTTCATATGGTCACACCCTTTCTCAGTCTAAGCCATTGAATGCCGGATATGCACGCTCGCCGTGTTCGATTTGGTCTAAGCCCTGTGCTTCTTCCATATCCGATACCCGAACACCGCCGCACTTCTTGAGAATCAGCATAATTACAGCGGTAAAGCTGGCAGCAATGGCAATGCTAATGGCACTGGCTGCCAGCTGTGCAACAAACAGCCGCCATTCTCCAAAGACCAGTCCATTATGCGGAACGGCTGCATTTACGGAACTGTTGGCAAATAATCCGGTGGCAATGCCGCCCCAGATACCGCCAACGCCATGACATCCAAAGGCATCCAAGGCATCATCATAGCCGAACTTCTGTTTTGCCTTACTGATGGCAAAGAAACAAATCGGGGCTGCAATCGCACCAATCAAAAACGCTGACCAAATCGGGACATAACCTGCTCCCGGCGTAATGCCGACCAAGCCAACAATACCACCGGTTACCGCACCCATAACCGTACATTTCTTTTGTAGGATGGTTTCCATCAGCATCCAAACCACCATACTTGCTGCGGAAGAAATCGTAGTATTTGCCAAAGCC
>OIDV01000838.1_pt1 | contig 10040 bp, 8 predicted proteins | sample 1581661 | NCBI WGS metagenome assembly OIDV01 (sample SAMEA3882516, study PRJEB24775) | human gut metagenome | biome: human-associated habitat; feature: intestine environment; material: feces | place: Netherlands | collected 2009/2010
TATATCCACAGTGTCATCCCTCTTTTTTCATCGGGATAACTCCTACTTATAAATATAATCAATGTCCCTTATAAAGACACCGATTGAATTATACTACATTTCAAATAAAAAGTACACTCTTATTTTCAGCTACTTCCCGAAAATTCCGCATTTTTCTTGATTTTACTGCTCTCTGAGTGTTTTCCTACATCAGCGGTGCCACAATTCTTAAAACCTGACCATATATTTTCACAAAAGTGCTCCGGTTTCTGACCTCCGTCATCGTTATTTTCTGACATTTTGCAAGGGTCTCCTGGAAATCTTTTTCAATATCACGCACCACCGGATTGCGGTAAATGAAAACACCGCATTCAAAATGCAGATAAAGACTACGGTAATCCAGATTGATACTGCCTACTGTCGCCGTATCATCGTCTGAAGTAAATACTTTTGCATGAACAAATCCAGGCGTATATTCATAGATTTCTACCCCACCTGCGATCAGTTCCTCATAATAAGTCTTCGCAAGATAAAATGCATACGGCTTATCCGGAATATGTGGCATAATAATCTGCACTTCTATTCCACCTTTTGCAGCTCTTGTCAGCGCATCAATCATCTCATTGTCCAGGATCAGATACGGTGTCATAATATGCACATACTTCTTGGCATGATTCAGGATGTGGAAATACACTTCTTCTCCTACATTCTCATGGTCAAACGGACTGTCTCCATATGGGATGATGTAACCGTCTTTGCGGCTGAACCCCGGCTGCTTTTCTGTCAGATACTTTGCATAATCCTCCGGCTGTCTCTCCGTAATATTCCACATCTGCAGGAACATCATGGTAAAACTCTGCACGGCATCACCTTCGATTTTGATCGCTGTATCTTTCCAGTGTCCGAACCGGACTTTCTTGTTGATATATTCATCTGCCAGATTGACACCTCCGGTAAATGCAACCTTTCCGTCAACCACACAGATTTTCCGGTGATCCCGGTTATTCTGGCTGGTAGAAAGGATGGGTACGATCGGTCCAAATTCCTTGCACTGGATTCCATATTCCCGGAGCTGCTTCGGATACTCATACGGCAAAAGGCTGATACTGCAGGTTCCGTCATACATCAGGCGTACTTCCACACCCTCTTTCACCTTTTTGCGCAGGACCTCCAGGACAGTGTCCCACACATATCCTTCCCCGATAATAAAATATTCCATGAAAATAAATTTTTCTGCCTTATTCAGTTCTTCGATCAGAACCGGAAATTTGTCATCTCCCAGCGGAAAATACTGTGCCTGTGAGTTCCCATAAGTCGGAAATCCCACCTGGTTATAAAGAAAATGTGACAGATTGGCGTTTGCAACCCTTCCACCTTTCATCGCATGGACGACATATTCATTCTGCTGCATATAAGGTTCAGTCTCCACTCGAAGCTTCTCCAGTCTGGCACCCAGATATTTGGTTCCGATCCCTGCTTTTGTAAACAGATAAAATCCAACTCCAACCACCGGGACAAGGAACACAAACAGGATCCACGTCATCTTAAACGCCGGATTCCCTTTTTCATTGAAAATATAAATCGCTGTGATAAAAGAAAGAAGCGATATCACTCCGTTCATATAGGTACTGTAATTTCCCAGATATGTAAAAGTGAGAACCATAATACCAATCTGAAGAAGGATCAGTAAAAGAATAATTGCAGTATGGCTGTACACTGCACCAAATACTTTTGTCTTGGCACGTTCTTTGACTGACTTGCTGGTATCATGGTATTTTGTAAATTCTCTCATGCGCGGTCTTCCTCTCTTTAGATACTATTTTATATCGTAACACAATTTTTATTCTTTCACAACATTCCAGCTGCTTATAATCGTACAACACTTCCTTATTTTTGTTGTTTTTCTGGTTCTTTTATAAATATTTTACTTTCCCTTTTCAAATAAAAGTATTACAATAAAATTATTCATGTATACTATATTTCATGACGAACTATCTCATCTGCCATATCTGACAGGACGAGATCAAGAAAGGAGCAGCAACATGGCTAAAAATTTTGGTAAAATCCTGCTCGGACTGACTGCCGCAGGCGCAGCTGGTGCCGGTGCATATTACTGGTTAAAGAACCGACATAATGAAGAACCGGAAGACGAGTTCGATGACTCTTTTGAAGAGGATGATTTTGAACTGGATGATGATCTTGGCGAAGTGCCTGAGCGTGGTTACACAACTCTTACTCCATCTTCTGCAAAGGAAGAAACCTCTGAAGAGTCTGAAGAAAAAACTGACGATGCAGAAGCCGGACCAGAAGCCGCTTCCCAGACACCGGAAACTGATTCCGAAGAATCCGATCCGGCTTCAGAAGAAGTTTAAGAAAGAACTTTTCTTACAGCTTATCATTTTCTGCATAAAACCAAAACCCGGAAGAATTTTTCATTCTTACCGGGTTTTTCATTACCATTTCTTTTCAAAAACTGTCGACTAACACATTATTTGCAATTAAATTCTGAGCAAGACTGCTTTCTTTATTTTGGCAGCTTGAATGAACTCTTCAGCGAAACGATTCTGTTAAATACCAGATGTTCTTTAGACGAATCATGAGAATCCACGCAAAAATATCCCTGACGTACAAACTGGAAGCTTTCATATGCTTTTGCATCTGCAAAGTTTGATTCTACAAAGATTTCTTTCTCTGTAAGAGAATTCGGATTCAGGTTCAGGGAACCGTCTTCTTTATTGTAGACACCCTTTTCTTCGTCGATCAGATTCTCATACAGTCTTACGGTTGCCGGAAGTGCTGTACTTGCCTCTACCCAGTGGATCGTTCCTTTTACTTTTCTTCCTGTGAATCCGGAACCGCTCTTTGTCTCCGGATCATAAGTACAATGTACAACAGTTACATTACCATCTTCATCCTTTTCAAATCCTGTACAAGTTACAAAGTAAGCATTCATCAGACGTACTTCGTTGCCTGGGAACAGACGGAAATATTTCTTCGGAGGCTCTTCCATAAAGTCTTCTCTCTCAATATAAAGCTCTCTTCCAAATGGAAGCTGACGGCTTCCAAGTTCTTCATTCTCAAGATTATTCGGTGCATCCAGATATTCAATCTGTCCTTCCGGATAGTTATCGATCACAAGCTTGATCGGATCAAGGACTGCCATCATACGTGCTCTCTTAAGCTTCAGATCCTCACGGATGCAGTACTCGAGCATTGCATAATCTACAGAGCTCTGTGCTTTGGAAACTCCGCACAGGTCAACGAACATCTTGATAGATTCCGGTGTGAATCCACGGCGACGAAGTGCTGCGATAGAAACCAGTCTCGGATCATCCCATCCGTCTACGATCTTATCTTCTACAAGTTTCTTGATGTAACGCTTTCCTGTAACTACGTTCGTCAGGTATAATTTTGCAAATTCGATCTGACGCGGTGGATTTGCAAATTCACATTCTCTTACTACCCAGTCATAAAGCGGTCTGTGATCTTCAAATTCCAGTGTACAGATAGAATGAGTGATTCCTTCGATTGCATCCTCGATCGGATGTGCAAAGTCATACATCGGGTAGATGCACCACTTATCACCGGTATTATGATGTGTCATACGGGCTACACGGTAGAGGATCGGATCTCTCATATTGATATTCGGTGATGCCATATCTATCTTCGCACGGAGAACCTTCTCTCCGTCTGCATACTTGCCTGCACGCATATTTTCAAAAAGCTCAAGGTTTTCTTCCACACTTCTGTCACGGTACGGGCTGTCTTTTCCCGGCTCTGTCAAAGTTCCTCTGTACTCACGGATCTGATCCGCTGTCAGGTCACAGACATAAGCTTTTCCTTTCTTGATCAGTTTGATCGCATACTCATACATCTGATCAAAATAATCAGATGCAAAATAGAGATGATCTCCCCAGTCAGCACCCAGCCACTTGATATCTGCTTTGATAGACTCAACGAACTCAGTCTTTTCCTTTGTCGGGTTGGTATCATCAAAACGCATATGGAATGTTCCGTTATATTTCTGTGCAAGTCCGTAGTTTAAAAGGATGGACTTTGCATGTCCGATGTGAAGGTATCCATTCGGTTCCGGTGGAAAACGGGTACATACATGATCGTATACGCCTTCTGCAAGATCTTTTTCAATTTCCTGTTCTATAAAATTCTTTGATACAGCTTCTTCTGCCATTGAAGTTCCTCCTCGCATCTCTCTATTACTTCATAATCTGCCATTATATGGCAGTCTTTTTCTTGTCATGCATCTCAATCATTGTCCTGTGGACAGTTTTGATTCATGTCCTTTAGTTTATCACACTTTCTACACACGGACAAGTGAAAAAAAAGCAGACATTGTACCTTCCAACCGGAAATACAACTCTGCTTCTTAAATATATAAGCTGCCTAGCGGAATCGAACCGCCGACCTCCGCCTTACCAAGGCGACGCTCTACCGACTGAGCCAAGGCAGCCTGCGCATTTTCGCGACTCATTTAATATAGCATATCACTGCTTTGCTTGTCAACAATTTTAAAACTATATTTTTACTTTTTTTCAGACCGGCGCTTTTCTTCCAGAAGCTGGCGTGCTTTCGCTTTGATCCGCTGCAGGGCATTGTCGATCGTCTTCGGACTTTTGTCCATAAATTCTGCAATCTTCAGATACTCCATTCCCTGTAGATGAAGATACAGCACCTTTCGCTCCAGCTTACTTAATTTTTCTTTCAGTTCCTCTTCAAATGCATTCGTATACTCTTCTCCAAGAATCATCAGCTCCGGATTACTCTCTTTCCCTGCTTCGATCGTATCTACTATGGAAAGCCCGTTCTCCTCCGGATTGTCACTGGCAGATGCGTAAATCGACACATAGGAATTGAGCGGCAGATGTTTTTTCCGCTGTGAAGCCTTAATCGCCGTATACATCTGGCGTGACACACAAAGTCCGGCAAAACTTGAAAAGCTTGCACCTTCTTTCGGATCATAATCCTGCACCGCTTTAAAAAGACCGATCATCCCCTCCTGGATCAGATCATCATTTTCTCCGCCCCACAGATACATGGCACGCGCTTGTTTGCGTACCATGTCTTTGTATTTTTCCATCAGATAATCCGTGATCTCGGTCTTACCTTCCCGAAGCAGTTCAATCAGCTGCTCATCCGTCATTTTCCCCAGATCCATTTTCATTCTCCGATTTTCCTAACTCATGCGCTGACGCACGATCTCATAGGCAAGGACACCTGCTGCCACAGACGCATTCAGGGAGTCAATATCTCCCTTCATCGGAATGGCTGCAGTCATATCACAGGTTTCTTTTACCAGACGTCCAACACCTTCGCCTTCGTTTCCGATCACCAGACCAATCGGTCCTTTCAGATTCACGCGGTACATCACATCCCCATCCATATCTGCACAGACGAACCAGAGTCCCTTTTCTTTCAGTTCTTCCATGGTTTTCACCAGATTGGTGACTTTTGCTACCGGTGTGTAATTCAGCGCACCTGCTGATGTCTTTGCAACGGTTGCAGTAAGACCTGCTGCGCGGTGCTTCGGAATGATCACACCATGCGCACCTGCAAGATTGGCAGTACGGATGATCGCGCCGAGATTATGTGGATCCTCAATATTGTCCAGAAGGATCAGGAAAGGATCTTCCCCTTTCTGTTTTGCAAGCTCCAGCATATCTTCCACCTGTGCATACTCGTAAGCCGCTGCCTGTGCAATGACCCCCTGATGTCTTCCGGTCTCTGAAATCTGGTTCAGACGTTCTTTGGTTACAAAATTCAGGATCGTATCATGCTTTTTTGCTTCTCTTACGATACTTCTGATCGGTCCGTCCTGACATCCGTCAAGAATATATACTTTGTCAATCGGTTTCCCGGAGCGAAATGCTTCCATTACTGCATTTCTTCCCTCGATCTGCTGACTGTTCATCTTTTTTTCTTCCATTCTATTTCTCCTGCTTCTTTTCTTCTTCGCATTCGCTTAAGTGATCCAGACCGATCTTGATCAGATCTGCCATTCTTTTCCATTCTCTTTTCAGGTAAAGCCATCCCATCAACGCTTCAAATCCGGTTGCACGTCGGTAATCGGTCAGTGACTGGTTCTTTGCCGGCGATACTGATTTAGCATTTCGGCCTCTTCTGTAAACAGCATGCTCTTCTTCAGTAAGCAATGGCTGAAGGGCACGCATCATCTCTGACTGGGCAGACGCCTGCACCATACTGCTTGTCTCCTGATGTAATTTTTTTACCTGTTTATTTCCTTCGCTGATCACCTTTGTCTTGATGATCAGATCATAAATGCTGTCCCCTATATAAGCCAGGGTAAGAGGTGAATAGCCTTCCGGCTCCACCTCTTTCATCTCAAGCACTTCTTTTATATAGTCAGCAATTTCAAATTCTACGCTTTTTTCCATTGTACTCCTTCTCTGGTATCCTTCAGGATAATTCCCTTTTCCAGAAGCTCGTCACGGATTGCATCGGCTCTTGCAAAATCTTTTGCTTTTCTTGCTGCCTGACGCTCTTCGATCAGTTTCTCAATATCTGCATCCAGAAGTTCTTCCTTCTTATCCAGGATCAGTCCCAGGACATCACCGAGTTTTACGATTCTGTCCAGTAATCCCCGGAGATATTCCTTTGAGCTTTCTGCTGTCGCAGTGGTATTTGCATATTTTACAAGTTCAAAGATTGCTGCGATTGCGTCTGCTGTATTGAAATCATCATCCATTGCTTTTTCAAATTCTTCTACATATGCATCAGTTTTTGAAAATGCTTCTTTTTCTTCGGCACTCATCTCTTCTGCTGCCACTGAAGCGATAAGATGTTTCAGATTATCGGTTGCATTGAGAATTCTCTCCAGACCGTTCTTGGATGCTTCCATCAGCTCTGCACTGAAGTTCAGCGGGCTTCTGTAATGTGCACTCAGCATGAAGAAACGAAGCACCTGGAGGTCATACTGCTCGCTGATCTCTCTTACCGTACGGAAGTTTCCGAGTGATTTTGACATCTTGCGGTTGTCAATGTTCAGGAATGCATTGTGCATCCAGTATCTTGCAAATTCTTTGCCATTGGCAGCTTCGCTCTGTGCGATCTCATTTTCATGATGTGGGAATACAAGATCCTCGCCGCCGGCATGAATGTCGATCTGCTCGCCTAAGTATTTCTTAGACATCTCTGAGCACTCGATGTGCCATCCCGGACGTCCCTCGCTCCATGGAGACTCCCATGCTGGCTCTCCTTCTTTTTTCGGTTTCCAGAGCACGAAATCCAGTGGATCTTCTTTTTCATCTTCTCCTGATACCAGAAGGGAACGCTCACCGGAACGCAGATCATCCAGATTCTTGTGTGAAAGTTTACCGTAATCTTTGAACTTTCTTGTACGGTAATATACCGTTCCGTTCTTCTCGTATGCGTAGCCTTTCTCAATCAGTGTCTCAATCATGCTGATCATACCGTCAATCTCTTCTGTTGCAAGCGGATTCTTTGTTGCCGGCTCAATATTCATACCGTCCATATCTTTCTTGCACTCTGCAATGTAACGCTGTGAGATTTCTTCTGCTGTAACGCCTTCTTCGTTTGCTTTCTTGATGATCTTGTCATCGACATCCGTAAAGTTAGATACATAATTCACATCATAATTCTTGTATTCAAAATATCTGCGGACAGTATCAAACACGATCATTGGTCTTGCATTTCCAATATGGATGTAATTATATACAGTCGGACCGCATACATACATCTTTACTTTTCCTTCCTCTAGAGGAACAAACTCTTCTTTTCTTTTTGACATTGTATTATAAATCTTCATCGTTCTTACTCTCCTTATTTTCTTTCTCCACACATCGCATATATTTTATCATAGATTCCAAACGTTTGTGAAGTTTTATATTCTCTTCCTGCAGTTCTCGAATATCTGTAAGTACCGGGTCCGGTAAATGTACCTGATCCATATCACTTCTTGGGACTTTCTTGTTGTCCATGCGGACGATTCGTCCCGGCACACCGACAACTGTACAGTTCGGTGGAACCTCTTCAAGTACTACAGAACCAGCTCCGATCTTAGAATTTTCTCCGATTGTAAAAGAACCCAGGATCTTTGCGCCGGCGCTCACCATAACATTATCTTTCAACGTTGGATGACGTTTTCCCTGTTCTTTTCCGGTACCGCCAAGCGTAACCCCCTGATACAGTGTTACATTATCTCCGATGATCGTAGTTTCTCCGATGATCACACCTGTTCCATGATCGATAAAAAGTCCCTTTCCAATTGTTGCACCCGGATGGATCTCAATCCCTGTCTTACGCGCTGCTCTCTGAGAAATCCAGCGTGCCCAGAAATAATGCTTTTTCAGGTAAAGCTTATGCGCCACTCTGTAGCTTAAGATTACTTTAAAGCTTGGGTACAAAAATACTTCCATGTTTGATTTAATCGCAGGATCTCGCTCTCGGATCACCTCTATCTCCTGTTTGACATAAGATATCATTCCCATATTTATCATTCCTTTCTGATTCAAGAATGCACTTAACACCCTAAACGGATTATTTTGTATATCAGAAAAATTCTCTCCTGATATGGAACAAAGAATGTGCCTTGGCACATTCTTGCGCCTGCGGCGGTCGCTTGCGCCACCTACCTTGTACGCCGCAGTGCGCATCCTGAGCGGAGCGTTTTTTATATATTAGGAAAGGGACTTTCCTAATATACAAAAAACTTCGTCTCAATCTAGAGACGAAGTTCTATCCGCGGTTCCACTCTAATAAAAGAAGTTATACTTCTTTCACTTTCACGCACGTAACGTGTGCCTGACGTACCCTGCTACTCCATTCACAGGATCGACTCCCGGGGGCACTTCACAGTTTCTTCTCTCAAAGGTGCTTTCAGCCGGTGACACCTTCTCTCTATGAGTCCAAATCTCTGTTACTCTTCCCGTTCTTTGTCTTTCTCAATTCTATTACCAATATTTATTGTTTTCAACATCTCTATTATCTTATGCAAAAAATCATTTTTTGTCAACTATTATCTCTGCCGATCAACTGCATTTTAACATTTTATTCAGACAATCTCATTCAAAAATATTGGACAGAAGTTCTGAAGTTTCCTCAGTTCTTCCTCTAGTTCTTCTGTAAGAATTACGCTTTCCTCTGCACGTATTTCTTCAGGAGTTTTGTATCCAAACAATATTTCCGTCAATGCTGCAATGGAAAGTACTCCCTGTGAATCTTCCATTTCAAACACGTTCAGGCTTTCTTCTCCTTTTGAGCTACTGAGTTTCCAGATCCTGCTGTTCTTATGAAGAATCGGATCGATCACTGCAAAAGAGCAATGGATCTCACATCCTGACGGGATTTTCATTTTAGAAAATAGTTCCTGTAAATGAACGATCCTGATCATAATAAGCGGTTTTTCTTTATATGCAGACGTTTCATCATCTGGCCAGTCAGGTGCTTCCTTAAGCCCATAAACCGAAACCTTTTCTTCCGGTTCTCTAAGACCATCCACCGACGCCCAGAAAAGATCTTCTTTCCCTTCCAGATAAAGTGGTTCCCTGATCTCGAGCCCCGCTTCTTTCGCATATGCATAGATACAGACCAGCTTCTCTTCTTCAAAGACAAGCCGCATTCCGCCAAACTCACTCTGTTGTTCGAGAATCTGTGTCTGATAATATTGTGCATTTCTTAAAGCAACAACATTCCAGCAATCCGAAAAATTCTCTTCAACAAATACCGCCATCTTCCCTGCATCCATAAATCTTGCATCACAGTCTACAATCCGCTCTTGTGATATATTTCTATATTCATCATTTTTATATTCTTTTCTTGCAGAAAAAAATGCTTCATCAAGCTCGATTTGTTTCTGTTTATAAACAAATCGGAAATCATAAGGATAATAGATTGCTTCTGCCGCCGGCATCAGGAAGGTAAATGGCATCTTCTGCGAATACTGATCCTGTAATGCATGAATCAGAAGATTTCTCATATATCCTCTGCCTCTATATTCTGCCTGCGTGGCAACTCCCACGATATAATCCGATGGGACAACACTTTCCTGTAACTTTACCTGATAAGGG
>OIDV01000840.1_pt1 | contig 10027 bp, 8 predicted proteins | sample 1581661 | NCBI WGS metagenome assembly OIDV01 (sample SAMEA3882516, study PRJEB24775) | human gut metagenome | biome: human-associated habitat; feature: intestine environment; material: feces | place: Netherlands | collected 2009/2010
GCCGAGAACGCCTGCCTGAAGTGCGGCGCCGATTGCAACGCATTCGTCCGGGTTGATGCCCTTGAACGGCTCTTTGCCGATAAGCTTCTTAACCGCTTCCTGAACAGCCGGAATTCTGGAGGAACCGCCGACCATGAGAACCTTGTTGATCTCACCGATAGAGAGGCCGGAGTCGCTCAGTGCCTGACGAACCGGGCCCATGGTCTTCTCAACGAGGTCTGCGGTGAGCTCGTTGAACTTTGCTCTGGAGAGCGTGAGGTCAAGGTGCTTCGGGCCGGTCGCATCCGCCGTGATGAACGGCAGGTTGATGGAAGCGCTCGTCATGCCGGAAAGCTCGATTTTTGCCTTCTCTGCCGCTTCCTTAATACGCTGCATAGCCATCTTATCGCCGGAAAGGTCGATGCCATCGGAAACCTTGAAGCTGTTGATGATCCAATCCATGACGCGCTTATCAAAGTCGTCGCCGCCAAGGCGGTTATTGCCGGCCGTAGCCAGAACCTCCTGCACGCCGTCGCCCATCTCAATGATGGAAACATCGAACGTACCGCCGCCGAGGTCATAAACCATGATCTTCTGGTCGTCTTCCTTATCGATACCGTAGGACAGTGCTGCTGCCGTCGGCTCGTTGATGATACGCTTTACATCGAGGCCCGCGATCTTGCCCGCGTCCTTCGTCGCCTGACGCTGTGCGTCCGTGAAGTACGCCGGAACGGTGATAACTGCGCTCGTAACGCTCTCGCCGAGGTAAGCTTCCGCGTCGCCCTTCAGCTTCTGGAGGATCATTGCGGAGATTTCCTGCGGGGTGTAGCTCTTACCGTCGATCGTTACCTTGTGGTCTGTGCCCATCTCTCTCTTAATAGAGGAAATCGTGCGGTCCGGGTTCGTAATCGCCTGACGCTTTGCGACCTGACCGACCATGCGCTCGCCTGTCTTGGAGAATGCCACGACAGACGGGGTGGTTCTTGCGCCTTCTGCGTTTGCGATAACGACCGGCTCGCCGCCTTCAATAACCGCTACGCAAGAGTTTGTTGTACCAAGGTCAATACCAATTGTCTTTGCCATATCAATTACCTTCCTTTAACTCAAATGAGTGTGTGAATTCTGAATTACTATATAAATGGATATTTGCTGATTTAGTTTGCTACCTGTACCATGGCGTGTCTTACGACCTTATCGCCCAGCATGTAGCCCTTCTGGAACACCGCCGAAATGACGTTTTCGCCAAGCTCGTCGCTTTCAATGTGCGCCACCGCGTTGTGCAGCGCCGGGTCAAACGGCTCGCCAACCTGACCGACTTCTCGGATGCCAAGCTTTTCAAAGCTCGCCTTAAATTGGCTTGCAATCATCTCAACGCCTTTTTTCATATCCTCTGCGGAGGCATTTTCCTGTGCCAGTGCACGGTCGATATTATCGGCCACCGGCAAAATCGCGTTGATTGTATCGGAAACGGCGTTATTGTAAACGGCGTTCTTTTCGTTTGCGGAACGCTTGCGGAAGTTATCGTACTCGGCAAGCACGCGCAGGTGCTGCTGCTTGTGGCTGTCGAACTCCGCCTGCAAGCGGTCGTAATCCTCTTTCGGAATCTTCTCGCTCTTCTTTTTCTTTTTCTCCTTTTCCGCAGCCTTTGCAGATTCCTCTGCCGGCTCGGTATTCGCTTCCTGCTCGGGTTCCTGAGCAGGCTTCTTTTCCTCTGCCATCTGGCAACGCTCCTTTCTCTATTCTTCCCGCATGATGCGCGTAAGCATTTCGCCTACACGATCTGCAACGTATGCTGTTTGTGCCGCGACGTGTGCGTACTGCATCCGCATCGGGCCGATCACGGCGACCGCGCCGGCATCTCTGCCGTTCACGCTGTACCGTGAGCAAATGACCGACGATTCCGCCAAGGCGTTCTGCCCGGTCTCTGTGCCGATCTTGATCTGCGTGCGGTTCTGCTTGCCTGCGAGAAGTTCTGTCAAAAGCTCCCGTCTTTCCAGAATATCCATCACCCGGCGTGCACCGCCAAGCTTGTATTCCGGGTAGAACAGCAGGTTCATCTGACCGCTTACGGAAATTTCCGTCTGCATCGTTTCAAGCGCCACTTCCAAAAGCGCCGCCAGCGCCGGCGACATCAAAATTGCCATATCACCCAGCGAAATCGCAAGGTTTTGCACAAATGCCCGGTTAATCTCCGCCACGTCGCGCCCTGTCACGCGCTCGTTGAGCACGCGGAAGAAAATGCGCATAATCTCGTTTGAAAGATCAAAGTCGCAGTGAAACACCTTGTTTTTCATGGTACCCGCGCTGCTCATCATAATGAGCATTGCGGTGCGGCGGCTCGTCTGCACGAACTGCACCGCCTTGATCTTTGCATCCGCGCCGCTCGGCGTGGTGCTCAACGCAAGGTACCGTGTAGAAGCCGCCAGCGTTTTCGCCGCGCCACGCAATAATCGTTCCGGGTCAAACGCGCTTTTTGCAAGCATCGCGTCTATCGTAAGCTTTTCGGCTTCCGTTAACGTTTTCGGCTGCATCAGCGCATCTACGAACTCGCGGTAGCCCTCCTGTGAAGGCACACGCCCCGCGGAGGTGTGCGGCTGTTCCAAAAGCCCCAGCTCCGTAAGCTCTGCCATCTCGTTGCGCACCGTTGCGGAAGAAACACCTGCTTTTTCCGCAATGGACTTGGAGCCCACCGGCTCGCCCGTGCGAATGTATCCGTCTACGATCGAGGCAAGTATATTTTGTTTGCGTTTTGTCAGTTCCATACTTGCACCTCTCAGGTTTTAGCACTCTATGTTCCCGAGTGCTAACCCTTGTCTATACTATACTGCAAAGGTCAGGAAATGTCAACACCAAAATTTGTAAATACTTTGTGAATGTGCGAATTCTTCCCGGTCGGCATCCGTTTTGAAGCTGCTTTTAGCATTTCCGGCTCCACAGTGCCAAATTCCTGTTTATATATAAAGATACCGAAAAAAGCGTCTTCGCCATAATTTCACTTTTTTGTAATAGAATTTCAGAATTTTTTGTGCAAATTATTGACATTTTATGAAAATTGTATTAAACTGATAGCCCGTGTTTCAGTTTCTGTGTTCGCTTTAGCCCGAAAGTCCGTACCGTTAACGGAAAAGAGGAATAAACTATGATTCAGGCAGAACATTTACAAAAGACCTTCCGCGTGCGAAAACGAAACGCAGGCTTTAAAAACGCCGCAAAAGCATTTTTCAGCCGCGAGTACGAAGAAATTCACGCCCTAAACGATGTTTCGTTCCGTATTGAAGACGGCGAGGCCGTGGGCTATATTGGCCCGAACGGTGCCGGAAAAAGCAGCACCATCAAAATCCTCTCCGGCATTTTAACGCCGGACAGCGGCACCTGCGTCATCGACGGGCGCGTGCCGTGGAAAGACCGCCGCGCGCATGTTTCGCAGATCGGCGTTGTGTTCGGGCAGCGCAGTCAATTATGGTGGGACGTGCCCGTCATTGATTCATTCGAGCTTATCCGCGACATTTACGCCGTGGCCGAAGATGTTTACAAGCGAAATTTACGGGATTTAACCGACCTTCTGAATTTATCGGAGATCTTAAAGACCCCGGCGCGCAGCCTGTCGCTCGGGCAGCGTATGCGGTGTGAGATCGCCGCCTCCCTGCTGCACGACCCGCGCATCTTGTTTTTGGATGAACCCACCATCGGGCTCGACGCGGTATCGAAGATCGCCGTTCGCGAATTCGTGCTTGATATGAACAAGCGCCGCGGCACCACGGTCATTTTAACGACGCACGACATGCAGGACGTGGAAGCCTTGGCGCAACGTGTCCTGCTCATCGGCAAAGGGCGCATTTTATTAGACGGCACACTCGACGACATTCGGCGCGGCGGCAGCGGGCAGATTGACGAAACGCTCGCGGCGCTCTACAAACAGTTTGATATTTGAGGTGCGCCGTGAAACTTAAAAAATACATTTCTTTTTTCCGCCTGCGCTGTGTGACGGGCCTGCAGTACCGCGCAGCGGCATTGGCAGGCATCTCCACGCAATTTGCGTGGGGCTTTTTGATCATCTTCGCCTACCACGCGTTTTACCGCAGTGACCCCACCGCTTTTCCGATGACCTTGCAGGCAACCGTCAACTACACATGGATACAGCAGGCGTTTTTAGCCATGTTCGCCTCGTGGGTCTTGGATGGCGACATTTTGGAGGAAATCACCTCCGGCAGCATCTCGTATTCGCTGTGCCGCCCCGTCGACCTCTACGCCATGTGGTACACGAAATCTCTCTCCGGTCGTATTTCCAAGGTTGCATTGCGTGCCGTGCCAATCTTAGTCGTTGCGGCGCTTCTGCCCGCAGGCTATAACTTGACCGCGCCGACAGATTTACCCACCTTCTTTCTATTTTTGCTCACCATGGTGCTGGGAGCATTGAACAGCACGGCGTTCACGCTGCTCATCTATGTCCTCACCATGTATACCCTTTCTTCCACCGGGTTGCGCTCCCTGCTGCTCACACTGGCAGATTTCCTCTGCGGCGGCGTAGTGCCGCTGCCGTTCTTCCCGCCCGCACTGCGCAGAATCTGCGAGCTGACCCCCTTCGCTGCCACAAGCAACGTGCCGTACCGCGTGTACAGCGGCGATATTGCCGGCACGAACGCCGCTTTCGCCGTAAGCTTACAAATCTTCTGGCTGCTCGTCCTGGTGCTCGGCGGTCACACCCTCATGAAAAATGCGCTGAAACGGGTAGTGATTCAGGGAGGATAAACGGAACGACAAGTCGTTCCGCTGCCCGGCAAATCGTTCGTGTTTTGCAGTATACAAAGAAAGGGGTCATCTATGAAACTATACTTTGAATTTCTGTCTATCCACATCAAGAAAGCAATGCAGTACAAGGCTTCGTTCTTGCTTTCCGTACTGGCGCAGCTATTTATACCGCTCACGTGCTTTTGGGGCGTGCAGTTCATGTTCATGCGGTTTAAGCAGGTGGACGGCTTCACGTACACCGAGGTTTCGCTCTGCTACGCCATCGTACTGTTATCCTTCTCGCTCGCGGAGCTGTTCTTCCGTGGGTTTGATACGTTTAACCGCATGATCGGGAACGGCGAGTTCGACCGCGTTCTGGTACGCCCGCGCAACGAGGTTTTCCTCGTCCTGTGCAGCCGCATGGATTTAGAGCGCTTCGGCAAGGGCATTATGGCGATTTTCCTGCTGATCTGGGCACTTCAAAACTGCCCAATCGATTGGTGCGCCGCGCGCATTATGACGCTCATTTTCATGATTTTAGGCGGCATCGTGCTTTTTGCAGGCGTGTATTTGATCTTCGCCGGGCTATGCTTTTTCACATTAGAGGGACTCGAGTTCATCAATATTTTAACAGACGGTATGCGCGAGCACGGGCGCTACCCGCTTTCCATCTACGGCAAAGGCGTACTGACGTTCTGCACCTACATCGTGCCCTACGCGCTCGTGCAGTATTACCCGCTGATGTACCTCATCGGCCGCCCTCGCGATGCTTCTGCCCGTCATCGCCTGCGTATTTATTATCCCGTGCTATCTCTTCTGGAAATTCGGCGTGCGCCATTACCGCTCCACCGGGTCGTAACAATATTATGAAATGAGGTTTTCCCATGCCCTTTGATTTTAAGAAAGAATACAAAGAATTCTACATGCCGAAAAACAAGCCGGAGATCGTCACTGTGCCGCCTGCAAACTACATTGCAGTGCGCGGCACCGGCGACCCAAACGAACCGGACGGCGCGTATCAGCAGGCCATCAGCGTTTTGTACGCGATCGCCTACACGCTTAAAATGAGCTACAAGACCGACCACCGCATCGAGGGCTTTTTCGAGTATGTCGTGCCGCCGCTTGAGGGCTTTTGGTGGCAGGAGAATACGGACAGCATCGATTATGCCGATAAATCTGCTTTCCACTGGGTCTCCGTCATCCGCCTGCCGGATTTCATCACGCCGGATGATTTTGCCTGGGCCGTGCAGACCGCCGAAAAGAAGAAAAAGCTTGATTGCAGCAAAGCGGAGTTTTTGACGATCGACGAGGGCCTTTGCGTGCAGATCATGCACCACGGCGCGTTTGACGATGAGCCCGCATCTGTGGCGCTGATGGACACGTTTCTCGCCGAAAACGGCTATATAAACGACTTTACCGCCGCGCGCCTGCACCACGAGATCTACCTCAGCGATGCCCGTAAGGTCGCGCCGGAAAAGTGGAAAACGGTCATTCGCCATCCCATCAAAAAAAGCGTAAAGGAGCACACCACATGAAAAAGCTCATCACCCTGCGCGGCAACAGCGGCAGCGGCAAAACGACCATCGCAAGAGCTTTACAGGAAAAGTTCGGCAAAAACACCATGCTACTGTCCCAAGATGTCATCCGCCGCGACATCTTAAAGACGAACGACGGCGCGGGCACCCGCGCAAACGACGTGCTCATCATGCTGCTTGAGTACGGCCACGCGCACAACGAGCTCGTCATTTTAGAAGGCATTTTGAACAGCCGATGGTACACCCCGCTTTTCGATGCCGCAAAAGCGCTCTACGGCGAAAACATCTGCGCGTACTATTTTGACCTCCCGTTTGAGGAGACGCTCCGCCGCCACCAAACGAAGGACAAGCGCACGGAGTTCGGCGAAAAGGAAATGCGCAGATGGTGGAACGAAAAGGACTACGCCCCCGCATTAAACGAGCAGGCCCTCACGCCCGACATGACGCAGGACGAGATCATCGACCGCATCTGCGCCGATTTAGAGCGCCTCGATACATAAACCATACATATAAATTCAGAAAGAGCGAGGTTCTCCCCGCTCTTTTTGTGTATATTGTATTATATTCTGCCCGAATTTCTATCGATGTAAAAATAATTTTATAGCATTTTGTTCGTATCTATGATAAAATAGACACAGTGATAATTTTTGTAAAGCTTAGAGGGGCACAATGGACAAAGAGGAGTGCATAATTTTCCTCCCCTTTACAAACCGACATCACGGATTTAACAGGGCGGCGCTACAATGTAAGACCGAAAGCACGCACCTGATTTTAAAAAGAAAGTAAGGTCTTCACATGAAATCAATTTTTCACGCACTCAACCGGCTCAAGGTCTTCCGCGGGCTGACGGAACAGGAATTCGCATGGGTGCTCTACGACGTGGGCAACTCCGCGTTCACCATGCTCTCCTGCTCGCTCATCCCTATCTGGTTCAAGAGCCTCGCCATCGGCACTGCGCCGGGACAGATCAACTCGCATCAGGCAACGGCGTATTATTCCATCGCCGTGGCGGTCGTCACCGTTATCGTGGCGATTTTAGGGCCGATCTTCGGCGTGCTCGCCGACCACAAAGATAAGAAAAAGGTGCTGTTCACCACCGCGGCAACGCTCGGCATTTTCGGCTGCATTTTAAACGGCTTCATCACCGGCTGGCTGCTGTTCCTCATCATTTTTGTGTTCACGAAGATTTGTTACAGCGCGTCGCTGACCATCTATGATTCCATGCTGAACGACATCACCAGCGAAGAACGCATGGACGAGGTTTCGTCCTACGGCTTTGCATGGGGATACATCGGCTCGTGCATCCCGTTCCTCATCGCGCTCATCGCCTATGTGCTTGGGCCCGATATGGTCGGCGTGCTGCCGGATATGCTCTCTAAAGGCATCGGCTTCACGGTGACTGCCGTGTGGTGGCTGCTCGTCACCATTCCGCTCATTCGCGGCTTTAAGCAGCGCAACTATGTGGAAACCGAGGGGCATGATATCCGCAAGGCGTTCGCGGAAATCTTCCACACCCTCAAAAACATCGCGACGCACGACAAAAAGGTGCTGTTCTTCCTCATCGCATTCTTCCTGTACATAGACGGCGTGGGCACCATCATCGATAACGCCATCAATATCGGCACAGACCTGAACCTCAACACGGTCGGTCAGGTCGTCTTCCTGCTCGCAACGCAGGTCGTTGCGTTCGGCGGCTCGCTCGTCTTCGCAAAGCTCTCGAAAAAATACAACACCATCACGCTCATTCTCGTTTGTATTGCGGGCTATTTCGGCATCGCGCTGTACGCGCTCATGCTCAGCAGTCTCCTGCACTTCGCGATTCTGGCGTTCTTCATCGGCTGCTTCCAGGGCTCCATCCAGTCGCTCTCGCGCTCATATTACTCCAAGATCATCCCGGCGGAAAACTCCGGCGAATACTTCGGTATCTACGATATTTTCTCAAAAGGCGCGTCCTTCCTCGGCTCTGCGGTCATCGCAGCTGTAAAGCTTGCAGGCGGCACCATCAACGTGGCGGTGGCATGTCTCGCAGTGTTCTTTGCGCTCGGCTTCCTCTTCCTGCGCATTGCAGATAAGCAAAAAGCTATTCGGTAAGGAAGCACCAGGCTTTACACCATTCGCTCTCCACGCCCGTGAAATATCGCTGTAAATTTTAATAGGACATGCAAAAAGGAACGGTGTACAAACCGTTCCTTTTTCCTTTACTCTTCATAAACCGGCTCAAAATCATCCGTTCCGTGCCCGCACAACGGACATGCGTAGTCCTCCGGCAGCGCGCTGCCCTCATACACATACCCGCAAATTTTGCACCGCCAGCCGACGATCTTCTGCTCTCGCTCGACCTTCTCCGACTTCGGCTTCAGCTTATTCTGGTAATCCGCATATGTCAGCGGAGCGCGGTCGCTGCACACCTCGGCTTCCGTCACCTCTGCAATGAACAGCGTATGCGTGCCGAGGTCAACACTGTGCGTCACCTTGCCGCTGAACCGCGCGCAGGTGCTCCAGTTCAGATACGGTACGCCACTTTCGTCTGTCGGCATCGGCAGGCTGTCCAGCTTATCGACGTCGCGACCGCTCTGCATACCGAAGTGCTTAATGGTCTCAAACGAGCAGCTGTCATCCAACGCGCTCAACGTAAACCGCCCGCTTTCCTTAATAAGCGCGCAGGTGTAATTCGTATTCAGCACGGAAACCGCCACGCGCACAGGGCTCCCCGCGACCTGCACGCCGGTATTCACAATACAGGCGTTCGCCTTTTCCTCCGCTTTTGCCGCCAACAAAAACACGCCGTATGTCAAATTATAAAACGCTTTGTTATTCATTTTGCTCCTCCTATCAAAATAATAATAGTTATCATTTTCATAGTAACGGATAGAAAGCAAAAAGTCAAGCGTTATTTTCGGTGTATGCAAAAAGGAACGGTGTACAAACCGTTCCTTTTTTAGCTTTATATTCTATTTCTAAAGGCTGCGAAAACTTTTAGCCACGCTTCCCGGCAGAACGGTGTTACTTCACGCTTTCCGAATCGCTCACATACGGTGCGGCATGTTCTCTTTCGAGCCTGCGGAACATTCTCACAAGCACGACAACGGCGATGGTACCGAGGATCAGCTCTGCGACGAACTGCGCATACGCGAGGCCGTACAGCGGGAACAGCCAATTCAGCACAAACAACGCGGGGATCTCCAGCACGATCTTGCGCACAACAGCGAATATGAACGATTTCATACCCATACCGCACGACTGAAACACGCCCAGTGCGAGGAAATCGATGCACAAGAACGGCAGCGCAAAGCAGAAGCCGCGCTGGAACGCCGCGCCGTACGCGACGATGCTCTCGTTCTTCATGAACATGGAGATGATCGGCTCCGCCGCAAACACGAACGTCAGCATCACGGCCAAAATAAAGCCAAGCGAAATTTTCGCCGTGAACATAAACGTCTTTTTCATGCGTTTGATATTGCCGCTCGTGTAGTTATAACTGATCAGCGGCATAATGCCCTGCGAAAAGCCCATCGCAATCTGGAACGGCACTATGTTGACGCGCTGCGCGATGCCCATAGCCGCCACCGGGTCAGAGCCATACGCGGACGTAAAGTTGTTGAGAATGGTCATGCCGGTCACATTCAAAAGGTTCTGGATGGAAGCCGGGATGCCCACGCCGCACACGCCCTTGACAATCTGTTTCGATGGGCGGAACATGGAGGGCTTGATGCACACGTACGTCTTGCCGCGCTTCACGAACAGCAGCACGAAGAAGTACAGGCAGGCGACGCAGTTGGAGAGGA
>OIDV01000861.1_pt1 | contig 9856 bp, 8 predicted proteins | sample 1581661 | NCBI WGS metagenome assembly OIDV01 (sample SAMEA3882516, study PRJEB24775) | human gut metagenome | biome: human-associated habitat; feature: intestine environment; material: feces | place: Netherlands | collected 2009/2010
GACTCACCGGCGAGGGTGTGGTCATCGGACATGTAGCTGCCGAAGATCTCCATCGATCCAAGACCGATGGAAAGCGTGAAGAATGCCTGGCCCATGGCCGCATATACGACTTCACCGAAGTGCCCGATGCCACCACCGAACATCTTCTCGAAATCGGGGATGAGATAGAATTCGAGGCCTGCCTCTGCCCCCGGGAGCGTGACCGAGCGAAACACGAGCGCCACCATCACGAACAACAGACAGATCATCATGATCTTCGTGATGCGCTCGGCTTCGTCCGTTTCGTTTTCCGCCGTGTGCAGGTGGATCATGGCGCCGGTGCCGTTCTGCGTCCACAGCGTTTTGCCTTTTCGCTCGGTGTTATGCTCAATGACGGCGTTCGCGGCGTCCAGAATGTTCTGCGTCGAGCGATAATTCTGCTCCAAACGAATGACCGTCGCATTCTGAAACGTATTTTCAAAGCTCAGAATGTTTTCAATCGTCGCACCGCGGAATTTGTAGATGCTCTGGTCGTCGTCGCCGACCACGCAGAGGTTACCGCTTTTTTCGGCCAGCATGCGCACAAATGTGTACTGCGCATGGTTTGTGTCCTGATACTCGTCAACCATTAGGTAGCGGAAACGGCTCTGGTAGTATTCCAGAACGTCCGGGCACTTTTTGAAGAGCTCCACTACTTTGTTGATGAGGTCGTCAAAGTCCATAGCATCGGCGTCTTCCAAACGCTTTTGATACGTTGTATACGCGCGGGAGATAATCTTTAATCTGAAATCGTCGCCGACCGTGAGGGCGTACTCAGCAGGCGAGATTAAAGAATCCTTTGCCCGGGAAATCTCGTTCAAAATCGATTTTGGCGTGATGTTTTTTTCCGAAATGTCGAGCTCTTTTAAGATGCTTTTCATCAAGCGGCGCTGGTCGTCGGTATCGTACACCGTAAAGTGCGAGGAATACCCGATGCGCTCGCCGTCACGGCGCAAAATACGCGCGCAGGTGGAATGGAACGTCGATGCCCAAATGTCGTTGGCGGTCTCGCCCAGCATGGCACACAGGCGGTCTTTCAGCTCGCCTGCAGCCTTATTTGTAAAGGTAATAGCCATGATGCGCCACGGTGCGCATGCGGAAACACTCAAATGCTCCTGTGTTTCCGTTATGAGCGGCGTGCCATTTTCAATATAAGCTTTGCACGCGGCAATATCATTTTCATCGAGATCGTCACGCAAATAGGTGCTGTTGTACGCGTCGCCGTAGCGCAGAATATTCGCGATGCGGTTGATGAGCACCGTTGTTTTTCCGCTGCCTGCGCCTGCCAAAATGAGCAGCGGGCCGTTTACGGTGAACACGGCTTGCTTTTGGCGGTCATTCATGCGTGCAAAGTCTTTTTCCAGCACTGCGCGGCGCAGTGCAAGGATTTCCGATTTATCCATAGGTTCAAATGATCTCCGTTCTGTTGGTTCTGTGTTTTCTCATTTTTCGGTTTCTATTTTACTATATCTTGCGAAAAAGTTCAATCGAACATAGAAAATTCCCGGGGCGATCTTTAAATCAGCCCCGGGAGGTTTATGTGTAAGTTAATATGACTTTACAAAGCAACTCAACTTTACAAAGTCGATGCGCTTTACATTACGCAAGCATCTTACGCACCATGTCGTAAAGCACGGGTTTCATATTGTCTATTGTATCCGGCTTATTTTCAATCATCGTGGCAAAGCAAGTGGAACCGATGAGCTCAACCACCAAAAACACGCGCTTATATAAGACATCTTCTGTGCAGCCCACGGCGAGCGAGCTGCTCTCAATGGCAGTGACAAGCTTGTCCCACAACGGGTCTTCTCTTAGATCAAGCTGCTTTTCAATCATCGGCCAGGAGAAATTGCGCTCCAAAAGCCGCAGTGTCAGACGGCTCCTTTTAAAGTATTCCACGATATAATCGACCATGAGGATGATGTCTTCTACAAAAACGCCGGTCTTATGCTCTTCTGCATATTCATAGGCCTCACTCAAAACACGCGCGGAAATGCGGTATGTGAGCTGCTGCAGAAGCTGGGTTTTATCGTGAAAATACAGATAGAACGTACCCTTTGCGACGTTCGCTTTCTTTACGATCTCATCGACCGAGGTCTTGTTAACGCCCTTTTCAAGGAAAAGCTGATAGGCCGCCTCGAGCAGCCCCTCCTTTTTCTGTTCTTTTTTCTGTTCAACACCGCCGCGCATGGCTGTGGCCTCCCAACATTCAAATCTAACTGTGTAATCAATTTATTTGTCTTATAGTATAAGGCGGGTACACCGTAAAAAGCAAGCCAAAAACAACATTTTGTACAGATTTGAATAAAATGACTAATAGTCAATTTATTTTGCCCATACAGTTCGTCATTTTTAATATTGACTATTGGTCATTTTTGGACTAAACTACATAACGAAATAAACGGGATGGTTCCCGAATGAAAGGAGCGGTGCTAAATGGAGCACTTTGCACGATGGATTGTGAAGCGCAGAAAGCTGATTCTTGTTTTAGCGGTTCTGCTTTTGATCCCCTCGGTGTTCGGTGCGCTCGGCACCTACATTAACTACGATATTTTGACCTACCTGCCGAAAGATCTGGATTCCATGATCGGCGAGACGTATTTGGAGGATGACTTCAATATGGCATCGGTTTCCATGATTACGGTTGAAAACATGTCTACGCCTGATACCTTAAAACTGAAAAGCGATCTTGAAGGGGTTGAAGGCGTACAGAAGGTCATGTGGACGAGCGATTTTATCGATGTGACGACGCCGAAGGAAATGCTTCCGAGCGATATTCAGAAGTTCTTCTATAACGATTCCGGCGCAACGATGCTCATCGTTCAGTTCGATGCCCCGAGCGCAGATGCCAGAACGATGAACGCGCAGAAGCAAATCAAGAACATCTTGAATAAAGATTGCTTCATCGGTGGTATGTCGGCTATTTTGGAAGATACCAAGAGCCTCATCAATAAAGAAATGCCCTTGTATATCCTTTGCGCTGTGGGCGCTTCGTTGCTGATTCTGTTCCTCAGCCTGAAAGAAACGATTGTGCCGCTTATCTTCATGCTCGGCATGCTGTTCCCAATCGTCTATAACTTCGGCACGAACATTTTCCTCGGCCAAATCAGCTACATTACGGAAGCATTGGCAACGGTCCTGCAGCTCGGTGTTACGATGGACTTCTCCATCTTCCTGCTGCACCGTTACGAAGAAGAAAAGCTGACGGCGGCATCCGATGAGGACGCCATGGTGGCGGCTATTAAAAAGACATTTTCTTCCATTACCGGCAGCTCCCTTACAACGATTGCGGGCTTCCTTGCCATGTGCACCATGCAGCTTACGCTCGGCGAAGACATCGGCGTCGTCATGGCAAAGGGTGTTCTGCTCGGCGTTATCTGCACCATCACGGTTTTACCGTCCCTTATCATGACGTTCCGCCGTGCCATTGAAAAGCACACGCACCGCACGTTCATCCCGAAGCTCAAGCGTACCTCGAACTTCGTCGTGAAGCACCGTGTGCCGATTTTGATTGCGTTTATCATGATCTTCGTTCCGTTCTTCATTGCACAATCAAAGACTTCCGTTTACTACACGATCTTTGATGCGCTTCCGCAGGACCTTCCCGGCATTGCGGGTACGAACCGCCTGAAGGAAGATTTCGATATGACAACGTCCCACTTTATCATTGTGGACGATACCCTTTCCGAAAAAAATCTCTCGGATCTTTCCGATGAGTTGAGCGATGTGGACGGCATTCACCAGGTTTTGAGCTATGAAAAGTTCGTCGGCGGCGCGATCCCGGAAATGTTTATTCCTGACGACGTGCGCGACATCTTCGAGGCCGGCGGCCACAAGATGATCCTTGCAAACTCCTCTTATAAGAGCGGCAGTGACGAGCAAAATAACCAGCTCTCCGAAATGATCGATATTGTGAAAAAGTACGATCCGAACGGCGTCATCACCGGCGAAGGAGCGATGACGAAAGATTTGATCGAGGTTGCGGATGTCGACTTCAATAACGTCAACATCACAAGTATCATCGTCGTGTTCGTCATTATCGCCATCGTGTTCCGCTCCGCTTCTGTTCCGGTGCTGCTCGTTGCGGCGATTGAAAGCGCCATCATGATCAACCTCGGCATTCCGTACTTCACCGGCACGACGCTGCCGTTTATCACAAGCATCGTTATCGGCACCATTCAGCTCGGTGCAACGGTCGACTATGCGATCCTCATGACCACGCGTTTCCGCGAAGAGCGTAACGCGGGTCACACTGCAAAGGAAGCGGCTCAAATTGCCGTTGAACAGTGCAGTCAGAGTATTTTAACAAGCGGTCTCACCTTCTTCGCGGCAACGTTCAGCGTGTCCCTCGTCTCCCGTATGGAGCTCATCGGCGTGCTGTGCAAGCTCATCAGCCGCGGCGCACTCATCAGTATGGCAGTTATCCTGCTTGTGTTGCCGGCACTGCTCGTCATCACGGAGCCAATCCTCAGAAAGACCACATTCCATTGGCTGAAAAAGCCCGAAATCACCGAGAAAAAGGCATAATCGATTCAGAGAAAGGATCTCGATCAATATGAGTAAGTATCTTACAAAATCCGTTGCGGCTACGATTTCCGCACTTCTCCTCCTCGGCTGCGCTGCCCCGGCCTTCGCGGCGGATGCTACCGTTGAGAAAAAAGAAACCTCTTATCTCATCCTGAACGCAGACGGTTCCGTGCAGGAGCAGATCACCAGCGATTGGCTGCACAGCGATGACGGTTTTGATGCCGTTACCGACGAAAGCGACCTCTCCGATATCCAGAACCTCAAGAGCGACGTGATGCCGGAACAGTCCGGCAATACGCTCAAGTGGACGACGGACGAAACCGATATTTATTATCAGGGCAAGAACAGCGCACAGGCGCCGGTCGGCGTTTCCATCGAGTATACGCTGGACGGCAAGGCGGTTACGGCCGATGAACTCAAGGGTCAGAGCGGCCACCTTGTCGCAACCGTTAAGCTGACGAACAACACCGGCGAAGAAGTGACCGTAAACGGTAAAAAGCGCACCGTCTATACCCCGTTCTTTACCGTTGCGGCGGCTGTGCTGCCGAGCGAAAACTTCAAGAACATCACGACAGAGCACGGCCTTGTGGAGTCTGATTCCAAAACACAGGTTGCCTGCTACCTTGCGATGCCGGGCATGAAGGAAGCTGTCAGCGACCTGCTCCCCGACAGCTTTGATAAGCTCGACGACCTGATGCTCGATACCCTTACCCTCGAAGCGGATGTTACGGACTGCACCGTCCCGACGTTTCTCTTCGCCGCGGCTCCGAACCTTTCCGACCTCGACCTCGATGAGGCTTCCGATGAGCTTGGCGACACGATGGATGAGTTGACCGATGCAATCGACCAGCTGAAAGATGGTTCCGGCGCACTGGATGACGCTGTGGGCACACTTGTCAAAAGCCTTGACACGTTTGCTTCGAGTTACAGCCAGTTCGATGCCGGCGTGGACAGCGCTTTGAACGGCACACAGACCCTTGCAAACGGCACGGAAAACCTGCTTGAAAACGCACAGCTCTTGGCAACGAAGACCGGCGAGCTTTCCCTCGGCGCTATTCAGCTGCAGAACAGTACCGCACAGCTTGCGGGCGTCATGAATCAGCAGCTTGTCCCGGGCCTTGTAGAGGCTTCCGAAAAGAAGACCGCGCTTGAAGACAAAATGACCGAGCTTTCCGGCAAGCTGGAGACCGTTGAAATCCCGGATATGACAGCACTCAAAGCACAGCTCGGCGCGGGCGCTGAACAGGTTTTCGATGGCGCGGCGAGCGGCGCAGCGAAAGCGGCTTCCGAAGCTGCTGCAAGCAATGCAGCAACAGTTGCTTCTCAGAAGACGGCGGAAGAGATCAAGGGCAACGTGCAGGCGGCTTCTTCCTCTGAAGATGTCACAAATGCAGCCGCAGCCCTTACGACACAGCTTTATCAGAGCGGTTACTCTGCAGGTTATCAGACTTCACAAGCTTATGTGGATGCGGTGAAGGCGGTTTTAGACAATGGCGGCCTTGACTTTACAGATGAACAGAAAGAGGCTATTTTGGCTACGCTTCCACAGGCGGAGCAGGCTTCTACCCCGAGCGCCGAAGTCATCAGTAACGGAACCGCGCAGGTTTCTGGCATGGTCGAGAAGATTGCTTCCGACATCGATCCCGACGCCATCGCATCGGCCGTCGGCCCGAAGGTTGCTGAACAGGTTGCCCCGATTGTTACAGAAGAAGTAACGTCTTCCGAGAAACTTGCGGCGGCAAAACAGAGCGCTGTGCAGCAGGTTGCAGCGGCAATTCCGGACATTAACACCGATGAGCTCAAGAGTTTGATGGGTGAATTCAAAGACCTCTCCTCGCAGGCAGGCGAAATGATGGACAGTGTTGATACGCTGACCGGCGCGCTGTATAACGCAGAGAATCCGGCAGATACCAACACGGTTGTCGGTGCGGCCAACGCGATTTCCGACGGTGCTGCAAAGCTTGGCAGCGGTGCTTCTCAGCTTGCAACCGGCACCTCTGCATTCGCAACCGGCGTAGGCACGCTCGATGCAGGTACCAACCAACTGCTCGGCGGCATGGAGACGCTCTCTTCCTCCAGCAAGACCGTATCGAATGCGATCGGTCAGTTCCAGACCGGCGGCGCAGAACTTAAAGACGGCACGTCTGAACTCAGCGACGGCATGACAGAGTTCTCCGATACAATCAATGATAAGCTCGACGGCCTCAGCGAAATTACCGACCCGGATTCCACGCTGGCACGCGTGATTGACATCATGAAGGATCGTGCGGACAGCTTCAAGGGCTCCGGCCGCGCAGACGGTACGGATATGACCGTAAGCTACGTAATGCGCACCGCAACGGACTCGAGCAGCAACAGCACGAGCACCACGGAAGAAACCACGACCGAGACTGAAACCAAAGACAGCTTCTGGAACCGTGTGGCAAACCTCTTCTCTAAGTAATTTAAAATAAAGCAAAGGAAGCAGGAACACATCGAAAGGTGCTCCTGCTTCTTTTTTATTGCTTTTTTCGGTGAAACGGTGTATGATTATCGGTGTTTAAATCAGCAGAAAATGGGGTTGAAAAATGAAAAAACTATGCACGCTGTTCCTCACATTTTTGAAGATCGGCGCTTTCACGTTCGGCGGCGGCTATGCGATGGTTGCCTTGCTGGAAAATGAATTTATCGCAAAGAAAAAGTGGATCGATAAAAAAGAGTTCCTCGACATGATCGCGATTGCGGAGTCTACGCCGGGCCCGATAGCTATTAACAGCGCAACGTATATCGGTTATCACATTGCCGGTGTGCCCGGCGCGGCGACGGCCACGCTTGGGGTGTGTATCCCTTCGTTTGTCATCATCTACCTCATTTCCCTATTCTTTGACCAGTTTTTGAGCTTGAAATTCGTTTCCTGCGCGTTCCGCGGAATTCAGGTGTGCGTTGTGTACCTCATCTTTTCCGCCGGTGTGCGCATGCTGAAAAGTCTTGAAAAGACGGCGTTTAATACCGTGCTTGTCACAGGCGTAGCGGTTTGCATGATAGCGTTTTCCGTTTTCGCTGTTTCGTTTTCGTCCATCTACTTTATTTTGCTTAGCGGTGTGGTTGGTCTTGCGGCCTACTTCATACAGCGCCTGCGTGGAAAAGGCGGTGACGTGAAATGATCTATTTTAAATTATTCCTGACCTTCCTTGAGATTGGCGCAGTGTCGTTCGGTGGCGGCTACGGCATGATCTCCATCATCCGCGAAGCCGTGCTCTCGAATCACTGGCTCACGGAAAGCGAGTTCATCAACTTCATTGCGGTGTCCGAATCGACCCCCGGCCCGCTTGCCGTCAACATGGCGACGTTCATCGGATCTTCGCAAGGCGGCGTGTTGGGCAGTCTGCTCGCGACTTTGGGCGTGGTGCTCCCCTCGTTCGTCATTATTTTGCTCATTGCGGCAGTGTTGAGTAATCTGCTGAAATACGCCGGTGTACAGGCATTCCTCTCCGGCGTGCGTCCGTGCGTGGTGGCGCTCATTTTGGCTACGGCGCTGACGATGGGTCTTAGCACGCTATTCGGCTTTACGACCATACGAAGCGCCCCCGAGGTCGATCTGCGCGGTGTTGTGATTTTGCTGCTGCTGATTACTTTGCACTTTGGCTATAAGCGCTTTAAAAAGAAAGCACCCTCGCCCATTTTGATGATCGTGCTTTCCGCCGGTCTCGGCATTTTGTTCTACGCATTTTAAATTTTGGGAAAAGAAAATAGCATTTAGCCGTTATTTCGGCTGCACTTTTCGGCGTCGATCGCAAGCACGATCATCAAAACGCACAGTGCGTCTGCGGGGTCGTATATGTTCAAAAGGTACGTGTCCGACCAGTTGAACAGCTCTTTGGAGATGCTTGCCACATCGTGACCGCTTCCGGAAACAACGGTATAATCCCACTCCAAAACGTTGCCCTCCACATGCCAGCCGTTGCATTCTACGTTGTATTTCGGCTTAAAAAGTGCAAATTCGCGGCTGATGCAACCGACATATTGGTTTTTAAAATACATCTCGAATTTCGGCATGAACGTGAAAATGCGTTCTTTTACCGTGCCGACCTCTTCGCCATAAGCGTCAAAAATTTTCAGGCAGTGTCCCCAGGAGAACTGCCCTTTGACGACATACACCGTGTTGCCGTTCTCATCGTAAATATCGTAGCTGTCGAACCATGAAAAAAAGCGCTGTTTAAATCGTAAAATCATAAAAAATCCCCTACTTCTTGCTACTGTTTTCAATCGTATAGATCACACAGACGAACCCTGCGATGACCGCGAGCAGTATGGAGCCGCTTAACCCGTCGTTCATGGCAGCGCCGAGGAATAGCCCGACTATGGCGGCCAAGATGATTACAACGGCGGAACCGATTGTTTTCATGTTCACGACAAAATCTCCTCCACGTACTTCTTTAAGCCGATTGTACCACGCTGCGTGTCGGTTGGCAATAGACTTCTGCAAAAGTAAAAGAAAAGAATACGTTAAAAGCAGGTTAAAAACATGAAAAATATCCACATTTTTTCGAATTTTCTATTGACATTTCCTTTGCGCTTTTATATAATTCAATTGTAAATCTGTCAAGCGCCCCGCGGTCACCCATCCTTCGGCCCGGGGTGCTATTTTTCTGAAAATAAAAAAGGCGCAGAGCTCGCTCGGAAATCCCGGCAGCCCTGCGCTTTTTGCAGCTCGGTCTTCCCGGCTTCTTCCGCAGCCGTCGCGTAATTTTAGGTATGAAAAAAGCAGCCCGGCGCATAAGCGCTAAGCTGCTTTATCAACGGTGTTTAATTTTTACGTTCAGCAAAACTCTACGGTTTTTCCTGTAAAACTGTCATGGCTTTTGATCGTCGCCCAACATGGAATGGAATTCAACTGAAACGGATATTCCACGCCGTCGATAATTGCAATTCCTCTTTCTGCTACAGGTAGGAATTCATAATCCCTGTCAAGAACAAGTACGCGAATGTCCGTAGGACCGGCTTGAAAGTCATCAATGATTTTGTATTCTTTTTTCATTCTTTTTGACCCTCCTTACCGTTAAGACGTTTTTTCAATCGTTCTTCATAAATTTATTAGCCCCGGCATTTTGACTTTATCTCTTCCGTCTGTGGGCATTTTTAAATCGCCCATGAGGCAGGCGTAAGAGATGGCACTTTTGCCAAAGCGACCATTGATACTGTGAGCCGAACAGGTCATTGCTCCGGACATGGACTTGGATGGTAGATTGCTACCAAACAGAATTTGTGAATGCAAATCTCAAAGCAGTTTGCTTCCTGCACGCTTTCTATCCTGCGGCCTGTGTCAGCACAC